>OGQM01000097.1_pt1 | contig 93972 bp, 85 predicted proteins | sample 1553191 | NCBI WGS metagenome assembly OGQM01 (sample SAMEA2579954, study PRJEB22360) | human gut metagenome | biome: human gut; feature: human-associated habitat; material: faeces | place: Denmark | collected 2008/2010 | reverse complement strand
GCTGTATCAGATTGCGGGACAGGGAACGTGGGTTAAGGGAGCGGAAAGGAAAGAACGCATTACCGGAAAAGGAGGACAAAAGAGATGGAAGGTAAAATAACAGGAAAAAGATATTACTAAAACAGGGGAAAGATGCTATTATAAAGACACCGATAGAACCAGTGTGATTCATGTAAATAGTATAGAGCTCTATCCCGGGAGTAAATATAAGTAAGAGATAGGTAAATAGGAGGCTCGCTCTATACATTACTTCCCGGTGTTGTGGAAAATAGTTTCTACCAGAGGTGACGGAATGATAAAAATAGCTTTTTTTGATATTGATGGTACATTGCTGAAAATGGGTCATAGGGAACTGACAGAGAAAACAGCTAAAGCATTAAACTCTCTTCGTCAAAAAGGAATCCTGTTATGTATGGCAACAGGCAGAGGTTATCTTTCGATTCCTGTATTTCAGGATGTTACGTTTGATGTTCTGTTGACTTTTAATGGTTCTTATGTGACGGTTGGAGAGAAAATTATTTTCAAAAAGCCTCTGAATCATCATGATAAGCAGCAGATCATCCGGAATCTTAAAAAAATGAACAGGGCAGCGGCAATCAGCAATGAGCATTTTATTGTTACGAATGGTACAGATCAGGATCTGGAGCAGTATTTCAGATTCGGAAATCAAATACTCACAATTGCAGATAATTTTGATGAATTATGTAAGGACGATATTTATCAGATAATGTGTTCGTGCAGAAAAGAAGAGTATGATCAGATTCTAGAGGGTACCAAAGAAACGCAGATAACCGCATGGTGGGATAAAGCTGCGGATATTATTCCATTGAATTGCGGAAAAGGAAATGCTGTAAATGCAGTACTCGATTACTATGGCTTTTCAAAAGAGGAAGCGATTGCTTTTGGCGATGGAGAAAATGATATTGAGATGCTGGAAGCTGTTGGTACAGGCGTGGCAATGGGTAATGCCAGGGATACAGTCAAGGCAAGAGCAGCTGCCATATGCAGGCCGGTAGAAGAGGATGGGGTTTATTACTATTGTCTGGAAAATAATCTCATCACAGGTATCTGAGTAACAGGTTATCTTTCTTAAAGGCTTGCAGCGTTCACAAATTCTTCACAAAAAAATTAGCACTCACCTATTAATAATGGAAGTTGATTTTATTTTGAAAACTCTGCAATGCTTGCATTTAAACGTGCAGAGGATGCCTTTGCAGGTGAAGCACAAAAGGCTGGATTTGAAACAGAAGAAGATATGCAGGAGTATATGAAAGAAATCCGGAAGGAAGTAAGGGGGCGTTGATTTGCGGATAATGCTTGAGTATCTCTCAATGTTAAGTCCAACATTGAATTTGCAAGTAGGAGATGTCAAATCTATTCCGCTTGTTGATGCAGATAGAGATAATATCGAAAAAATGGTACAGGATAATATTGATATTTCAAAAGAAGATTGGGATTCTTTTGAAACCTCATGGGATTTCCAACATCATTCACTGCTCCGCAAAGTTTCGACCATTTCCGAAGCCTTTGATCAGTGGCAGAACGAGTGTGAAGACCGCTTCAACCAGATGAAAGACAACGAGGAAGAACTGAACCGCATCTTCATCGACATTTACGGCTTGCAGGATGAGCTGACACCGGAGGTCGAGGATAAAGATGTAACTGTCCGTAAGGCAGACCTTGGTAGAGATATTCGCTCTTTCATTTCCTATGCTGTCGGCTGTATGTTCGGTCGCTACTCTCTGGATGTGGATGGACTTGCTTATGCAGGCGGCGAATGGGATGCCAGAAAATATGTGTCATTCCCTGCTGATAAGGATAACATTATCCCGATTTGTGACGATGAATATTTTGAGGATGATATTGTCGGTTTGTTCGTGGACTTTGTGAAAACGGTCTATGGTGCAGAGACGCTGGATGAAAACTCGAAATTTATTGCTGATGCACTGGGCGGAAAAGGTCAGCCGAAGAATGTGATTCGCAATTACTTCCTCAATGAGTTCTATTCTGACCGTTGCAAGATTTATCAGAAACGCCCGATCTACTGGCCGTTTGACAGCGGCAAGAAGAATGGCTTTAAGGCACTCATTTATATGCACCGCTATCAGCCGGACACCATTGCCCGTATCCGTACCGATTATGTGCATGAACAGCAAGCACGTTACCGTACTGTCATTGCCAATCTGGAACAACGTATTGCCAACGCTTCCACCGGCGAACGTGTGAAGCTGAACAAAAAGCTGACCGCTTTGCAGGCACAGGATGCTGAAATCCGTACTTACGAGGAAAAGATTCACCACCTTGCCGACCAGATGATTTCGATTGATTTGGATGACGGCGTGAAGAAAAATTATGCAATTTTCCAGGATGTTTTGGCTAAAATAAAGTAAAGGAGGGATTGCGTATGATGGCAGATGAGAAGATTAAAAATTCCAATGAACTTGAGTTTGCTGTATTTTGTATTGAAAATGTTGCAGCAAAGCTGGGTGTGGATGCAGAACGTGTCTATCAGGCATTTACCGAAAAAAGCGATATTCTGAATGGTTATATCGTGCCGGAATATGAAGTGCTGCACACTCAGAGCAGGGAATATATCGTAGCTGACCTCCTTGATGTGATGAAAGAAAGGGGTGTGGAAGTATGATTCTTTACCATGGCTCTTTCTTAGAGATTGCACAGCCGGATTTGGTTCATTCCCGCCCTAACGTAGACTTTGGGCATGGCTTTTATGTCACATCGCTGCATGAGCAGGCTGCGAAATGGTGTGGGAAATTCAAACGCAGGTGTTTAATACAGTGGAGCTGTTCTTTGACGGACTAATTGACAAGGTGGAAGCAATCAATCGGCTGGGTTATGAAAAGCCGAATTTGCAAATTTGTTTTCGGACAGAAAAAGCACTGTCTTTGCTGCATTTTGAAGGGAGTGAAAGACTATGACGGCCAATCCGATTTTACTTCAGAAAAAATATAGCCGTGTCATCGAGTGCTTTGCAAAACAGCAGGGACTTTCACTGGATGCGGCATTGGATTTTTTCTATCATTCCGAGGTTTATCAGTTGATCCGTGATGGCGTATCAGATATGCACTGCATGAGCGACGCATATTTGGCGGATGAATTGGAACAGGAATATCAGATGAAGCAATAGTGTGAGCAAAAGCTAAAAACAGGAAACATTTTGAAAAAAATTTGAATTAATGACACTAAACGTTATTTGATCAGCAGGTAAAACAACTGTCTGAGTTTTATCAGCGTCGCATCATTTTCTGGTACGATGAAGATAAGGAATTTGAGGATAAACCGGATGAAGTGGTTTTGGAAAATGCAAAGGTTATTGCGCTGACAGGAAACAATGCGTTTTCTGTAAAAAAATTACTTTCAGTAGAAGATTTGACCACAAATTATCTGGTTTATATTTTTCCAAAGATTTGTCGTAAAAATGTGGTCAAACCAAGAAAATTGAGTGCGAAAGTAAGTGAAAAATCCCTGTGAAGTAGTGGCATACGCCATGCACAGCTCGGGAAAGACTTCCCTCGCTGTCGGGCTGTCGCCCTATACATTTCCATGAAAGAGCCATCTTTGTCAAGCAAGCTTGAAAGATGGCTCTTTCACGTAAATGTGCTTGGCTTATAGCGTTCACAAAAAGTTCACAAAAAAATTAGCACTCACCTCTTGACACTGCTAATAATAGGTGCTATATTACACTTAGAACAAAGGAAAGGAGATCAATCAGAAGAGATTCTCCGAAAGGAAGTTTCATTCTGATGAATCAAAATTCTTCGTTCTGTAATCATAATAATAAGACATAGGTTTCATGAGCAGTGAGATCGTGAAGGTGAATGGTTCATCCCACGGAGCTCCTGCGAATGTCAAGAGAATGGAGGAATGACTTATGATGATGCCTAGCGTATTTGGTAGAGATATTTTTGATGACTTTATGGATGGATTTGCATTTCCGGATGTAAGCAAGGAATTGTATGGTAAACATGCGAAGAACGTAATGAAGACAGATGTCCGGGAACTGGACAACGGATATGAAATTATCGTAGATCTGCCCGGCTTCAAGAAAGATGAAATCGAGGTTCAGCTGGAGGATGGTTACCTGACCATTTCCGCAGCGAAAGGTCTTGATAAGGATGAAACCGATAAGAAGGGCAACTACATCCGCAAGGAGCGTTACAGCGGTTCGATGAGCCGTAGCTTCTATGTCGGTGACGGCATTTCCGAAGATGACATTCATGGTAAATTCGAGAATGGTATCCTGCAGTTGGATGTTCCTAAGAAGGAAGCCAAGGCAGTTGAAACCAAGAAGCGGATTTGCATTGAAGGATAACCGGTAGGACGGAGCTCTTAATTCCATTGAAGGATAATCAGAAGAACGGAGCTTGCAACTATTCAGTGCAGGTCGAAGCATTTACTGCTGAGACCGTAAGAAAATGATTCAGTAATGCAAAATCCCATCGGCGAAGCCGATTTGGAATGGATTTTGCATCGTAACTGTGAAGGTACTGAACAGTTACCGGAGCTCTTAAAACAGCATAAGAAATAAACAGACAGGGGTGTTCTCTATGGAGAGCACCCTTTTTTGGCTTTATAAGAAATGTTCGCAAGCGACTCTCTATTTGCACAGAGCACTTAGTTGTCATGCATATGAGAAAAAGCTCCGGTGGATCTTTTTTGAGTGAAAGCATGCCAGAGGAGCAGCTTGAATGGAACTTAGAGCGGGCCGGCTGTAGGCATTTTCTTATAATAGGGAGTTGTTTTATGGCGGTACAGCATCAGAAGTCCACGGACGCATAGTTCTGTGGCCATGGCAATCCACACACCCTGAAGTCCGAGCGGGCCAACCAGAAGCGTAGCCAGTCCGATTCGTACGATCCAGATGCTTCCAAGATTCATCAGACTTGGGACAAAGGTATCCCCGGTTCCGCGCAAAGCACCGGCAGCCACAATGGAGATTCCATACAAAGGCTCTGCCAGAAGTCCGATCCGCAGAACCCGTGCGGCAAGCTGACGGACATTGGGATCGGGTGTAAGAATACGGAACACATAAGGGCACAGGAACATCATGAAAAGTCCGGTCAGCCCCATAAAAACAGCACCCATAACGGTACAGATAATCCCATACCGCCGGGCAAGAGTATCTTTCTTTGCACCAATGCTTCTGCCGACTAAGGTGGTAGCGGCAGACCCGATACCATATCCCGGCATATAACAAAAGCTTTCTGCGGTAATGGCGAAGGAATGAGCTGCAATTGCAACTGCACCCAGAGGAGCAATAATCATAGTCGATGCGACCTGTGCCCCGCTCATGGCAATTTCCTGAACAGCAACAGGAGTTCCGATTTTCAATGCCTTCTGCAGAATATTCCGTTCAAAGGATCCCTTTTCCTTACGATTCAGGGAAAGGGCGGGATTACAGAAATAGCAGCGCCATGCCATTGTGAGGCTGATTACGGCACAAGCAAGAGCTGTTCCCATACCGGCGCCCATGACACCAAAGTGCGGAATCAGCAGGGTGTTAAAGATCACATCAAGAATACACATCGCAGCATTCAGGATACTTGGAGTAACCATATCCCCACTGCATTGCAGGAATGAGGAGGACAGTGAATTTAACTGCGAAAAGGGAACCATCAGTGCAAACACCAGAAAATAGGCGGAGGAATTCCGGATAATATCCTCACTGCCTCCCAGCCAGATGGGGAGGTGCGGACTTAGTAAAATCCCGGTCAGACACAAAATTCCCGACAGACACAAAGCAGTGAGAAGGCCGTGCCGTTCCACATTACGGGCTTCCTGTTCCTCACCGGCACCGATGTGGTGGGCTACCTGTACGGAAAATCCGGCAGAAACCGCGTAAGTAACGCCTCCAAAGAGCCACGTCGTTGTGGAAACAAGTCCAATGGAAGCAGAAGCATTGGCGCCCAGTGCCCCTACCATGGCAGAGTCAATGTATTGCATCACAATTGTGGTAATCTGTGTCAGAATGGCAGGAAGGCTCAGCTTCCATACCTGTAAAATATGTTGTTTCAGTTCGTAAGAGTTCTGTTTCATAAGTATTGTAAGAAGGTAACTGTTCAGTACAGCAGTTTGTTAATAGGGTTATTTCCTGGTATCCATGCTGTCACGGAAATTGTGAACAGAGGATTCACGGAGGATCGCCCTTCGACCGTATCATATCCTGCCAGACCTGTCAAGCCGTGCCGGGATGCCTGTAACTTTCCAAGTCTTTTAATCAATTCCCCGGTCGGTACAAATAGGAAATCACATAATTTTCACAAAATCTTTGTTCTTTTATCGCAGGAGTCGGAAAAACAGGAAGACGTTCAGGGAGGTGAGGAAGATGCTGGCAATTTATAAAAAGGAATTCAGATCAGTTTTTGTTAACAGCACCGATCCGGGTTTCGGATATTGTGCTGGGTAAGTTTTATGCACTGGCCACATTGCTATTCATCCCGGTTGCGATTATCAGTATTTATCCTCTGGTTCTGAGTGCGTTTGGTGAGATTTCTTTAGCAGAAACCGATCTGGCAGTCGGGGCATTTTTCCTTTACGGTCTTGCCTGTATTACAATTGGAGAATTTGTGTCCTCCATTACGGAAAGCCAGATGATCGCAGCAATTATTTCCTTTGGCATTCTGTTTGCAGGCTATGTAATGAATGCAATGCCTAAGCTTTATATGGTGACCGGACATGGCGAGCTCGAACTGGACTCTGCCTTTACGGACATCCTGCAAAAGGCGAATATCGATACGCAGACGGATATTATCTTACGGTCAATGACGGCAGCAGTGTTTACCTGATTGACAGTAGTACCTATTATCTGCTGCATAAGGATTCTTCCTGTTTTGAAGCGGCGGATGAGGAGGAGAGCACGGAAGCCGCAGATCAGGAATAAATATCTCAGATCAGGGATATCTCAGATCAGGGATAACTCAGATCAGGAATAACTCAGAGCGGGAAGCTCTACTGCGATGGTGGTGCCCTGTTTTGAGCTTTCCGCTACCCGGACGGATCCGCCATGGAGGTCTGCAATTTCCCATACCAGAGAAAGCCCCAGTCCTGCACCGCCGTATTCCCGGCTGCGGGATTTGTCTACCCGGAAAAAGGGCTGGAAGATACTCCGCTGAAATTCTGCAGGAATGCCACATCCGGTGTCGGTCACATAAATGTGGATATTCGTATCCTCCCAGGTTACACAAACCCGGACGGAACCGTTCGTGCGGTTGTACTTGATGGCATTTTCTGTCAGGTTAAAGAGCAGCCGGTAGATTAAGGCATCGCTGCCAGTCATGACACCATCGCCATCCTGCTCCAGCGTGATGCCGCGCTTCTCAGCCAATGGAGCAAGATCTGTAAAGATTTCCTCAATCATTGGAGCAAGATGGATCTGATCATTACGTGCCACCTGTTGAAGACTGCTCATTTCCAGAAGTGTCTTTGACATCTGGGTCAGACGTTCCGTCTGTTCTCCCAAAAGCCGGAGAAATTCTGCTGTTTCCGCATTGATATCGGGATGCTCTGCAGAAAACAGCTCCAGCTGGGCCTGCATGAGCGCAAGGGGGGTACACAGCTCATGGGCAGCATTACCGGTAAACTGCCGCTGGGCTGCAAAGGCCTGATTCAGCCGGTCCAGCATCTGATTAAAGGAATGACTCAGCCGGTAAAACTCCGGCAGAAGCCTTTCGTTCATTTTCATGTCTGTAAGATTATTGATCTGTACCTTTTCTACCTGCGCAGAAAAGCTGCGTAAGGGCTTTAAGGCATGTCCACTGACAAAGTAGGCCAGAACTCCGCTTAGTACGATCACGATAGCTGTAATATACCAGTTGGTTATACGGAAGCTTTCCTGAGCTCCATAGATGATGATGGTGAGATCCTGATCCTGATCTACCGTTTCAGGATCGAAAAAGTCTGTCTCTCCATCCAGGGTTAAATCCTGAAGAGATTCGCCGATGGAATCCATATAATGGATGCCTGACGTGCACAGCAGAAGCTCCATGGAAACACAGGTAATACCAATGAGCAGAACGGTCATGAGTGTGATGCGCCATTGCAGGGATAATTTTTTCATATGGTATCACCTCCAATCAGATAGCCTTCTCCGATACGGTTATGGATGGGATCATAGCCCAGTCCGGAGCGTAGCTTTTTGCGCAGGGAAGAGATATGCACCCGGATGGAGTTGCTGAAATTGTCTACACTGTTGTCCCAGACATGCTCCATCAGCTCTTCCTGACTCACCGGACGTCCCTGATGTACCATCAGGTATTCCAGAATGCCGGTTTCCTTACGTGTAAGAGAGAGGCTCTGTCCCTTTACGCTGGCAGCTCTTGTACGTGTATCGAAGGTCAAATCTTTGCAGGTAAGAAGTACATCCTGTTGGGTGAACTGCCGCAGGGTCAGGCTGCGGATCCGCGCTTCCAATTCTGCCAGGTGAAAGGGCTTGGCCAGATAGTCGTTGGCTCCGGCATCCAGTCCGGCCACCTTATCCTCCACTCCACTCCGGGCAGAGAGGATCAGAACCCGCGTTTCGTGGTCAGTCTGCCGTAAAGTACGCAGTACCGTCATGCCATCTTTGCCGGGCAGGTTTAGATCAAGCAGTACCAGATCATAGTGTTCCGTATATAACAGCTCCAGTGCTTCCTCTCCATCGTGGCAGAAGTCTACGCTATAGGCAAGACGGCGCAGGTCACGGACAATGGTTTCGCACAGGGCACGTTCATCTTCAATTACTAACAGGTGCATGAAAGAAGTCCTCCTTCTTATTATAATAAGAATCTTGTGATCAGAATCTGATAGAACAGTTCAGTTACATTATATCAAAGATAAATAAATTCCGCGTTAAATTTCTATTCTTAACAGAAACTTTAATTTCCATATGCTATACTGGGATCATACCTGCAGCAGAAGGTGTAAGATAACAATAAACCTTTGCCGGCAGGATGGATCATTCCTTACAGACAGTAAGGGGTATCCGCCATAAATATATTGTAGTAGAAAGGATAAGAACAACACATGAAAAAAAGAAATTCAGCCGGCAGACTGCTGGCAATACTACTTGTTGCTTTGCTGGTGCCGGCTATGACAGCCTGCAGCGCAAAGGATGGAGATCAGATGACAGAGCAGACAGAGCAGACAGAGCAGAGTGAAACCGGCTCTGTCACGAGTGACGAACCGCAAAACGAAGAGGAAGCGCTTGCTCTGTACAGGGAACTGATGGAGCAGGAGAACAAAATCCTCTCAGAGAATACAGATCTCTGGGAAAAGGTGTATCTGGAGGCTGACAAGGGAATGGCCATGCTTGAGGATGGGAAAAACTACGGTGAATTTCTGCTTAAGACCATTGAAGCAGCGAAGGATCAGTTTACAGAGGAGGAGCTGAAGACGCTTCAGAGTGAGGCGGAAAAGATCAGTGAGCTCGAAAGCAGACTGACGATGCTGGAGGAAAAATATCCGGAGGTTGCCCAGAAATATCTGGATAGCGGAATGAGCATGGAGGCAGACAGCGATGATGCGGACAGCGAAATGAGTATGCCGGCAGACAGCAGTGACAACAGCACGGAGACGTCATCCGATGACAGCAATGCACAGAAGTTCCCTGACTTTGAGGGAAAGGATCTGGACGGAAATGAAGTAAAGAGCAGTGAGCTGTTTGCAGGTAATGCCGTTACGGTTGTGAATTTCTGGTTCACCACCTGTGGACCCTGTGTGGGTGAGCTTTCAGAGCTGGATGCACTGAATAAGGAGCTTGAAGGAAAAGGAGGAGCGCTGATCGGCGTGAATTCCTTTACACTGGACGGTAATGAGAACGAAATTGCAGAAGCAAAGGACGTGCTGGCAAAGAATGGGGCAGCTTATCAGAACGTGTATTTTGCGTCTGACAGCGAGGCGGGGAAATTTACAATGAATATTTATGCCTACCCGACTACGTATGTGGTTGACCGCAACGGCAACCTTGTAGGTGATCCTATCGTAGGTGCCATCACGGAAAAGAAGCAGAAGAAGATGCTTGAGGATCTGATTGATCAGGCACTTGCAGCTGATCAGCAACAATAGTTGATAGAGCCTTACCTTTCGTGCTAAAATAGTGACGGTTCAGAGCAACCGCAAGCTGCAGATTACACGGAAACAGAGGTCGAAATGCCAGAAGAAACAACACATAAGCGCCGTGTGCGTTATAAGGGAACACATCCCAGAACATTTGAAGAAAAATATAAAGAGCACGATCCTGAGAAATATGCCGATACGGTAGCTAAGGTAATCGAGAAGGGGAGTACTCCCGCAGGAATGCATATTCCCATCATGGTAAAGGAGATCTTGGACTTCTTACAGATCCGTCCTGGACAAAAGGGACTGGATGCAACACTTGGCTACGGCGGACACACCCGGAAGATGCTGGAAAAGCTGACAGAGGTGTCAGGAACATCAGAGCTGACTGGTGAAGTTCATATAAAGGATGACGTTCAGACAAAGGGTGATTCATGGGAAAATCCAGAGGAGAATTCGGAGGACAATTCAAGGGATAATCCAGAGGACAATCCAGAGGACAATTCAAGGGATAATCCAAAGGACAATTCAGAGGAAGTGTTTAGAGAGAAAGCTCCGGAGGGACATCTGTATGCACTTGATGTTGATCCCATTGAAATTGTAAAGACCGGAGAACGGCTTCAAAAAGCAGGATATGGAGAAGAAATCCTTACGATTCTTCAACAGAACTTTGCCAATCTGGAAACGGTAGCAAAGGAATATGGTCCATTTGATTTTATGCTGGCGGATCTTGGTGTGTCCTCCATGCAGATTGATGATCCGAAACGAGGATTTTCCTATAAGGCAGACGGACCGCTTGACCTGCGTCTTGATCCACAGCATGGGATTCCGGCTTCACAGAGGCTTAGGGAGCTTAACAGGGAGGAACTGATCGGAATGTTGGTGGAAAATTCCGATGAACCCTATGCGGAGCAGATTGCATCCCAGATCTGCAAAACATTCAAAAAGGGAGGAAGCATGGATACCACAACGGCATTACGTGAGGCTATTGAACGTGCATTGTGTTTTCTTCCGGAGAATAAAGAAAAGAAGGATATTTTAAAGAAGACCTGTCAACGTGTATTTCAGGCACTGCGTATTGATGTGAACAGTGAATTTGAAGTTCTGGAGGCGTTTCTGAATGCACTTCCGGAGGCATTGGCGGATGGGGGAAGAGTGGCAATCCTTACGTTCCATTCCGGAGAAGACCGTCTGGTAAAAAAGGCATTCCAGCAGTACTATCGGGAAGGAATTTTTGAAGAGATTGCAACAGATGTCATCCGTCCCACTGCGGAAGAATGCCGTCAGAACGGTCGTGCCCGGTCAACCAAGATGCGCTGGGCCATCCGTGCAAGGCGGTAAATTATCTGGTAACAGTACAATCATTTATTCATACAGAATAGTAATTTTATATGGCGAAGTAACCACATGAGGTAAACTACGCTGCGCGATAGCCTGGCTGGGCTGTGGCGCAGCTTTTGTTTTCACGAGATTATTTCAAGCCACTCTGTTTCTGGTGTGATCAGCTGCCATGAGATTTCCAGGAATCATTCTGTCATAAGATTTCCAGGAACCACTCTGTCATAAACTTTGCAGGAATCATTCTGCCACAAGAATTGCAGGAACCATTCTGTCATAAGATTTCCAGAAACTATTCTTGACATAATGTATGACACACAGTATACTATATTAAAATAATAGTGTGCGATACACAATACTGTGTGATTAATATTTGCATTTTAAGAAACGATAATTTGAAAGATAATTTGAAGGGGGAAATAGGGTGAATTGTGATGAAATTGTTTCAGGATTAATTTTGGAATTCCGAAGAGGAACACTCATCATGGTAGTGTTGGCACAACTGAATAAACCAATGTATGGATATTCACTGGTAAAGGAATTAGAGGGAAAAGGTATTCCGATAGAAGGCAACACATTATATCCTTTACTGAGAAGACTGGAGAGTCAGGGGCTGCTAAAAAGTGAATGGGAAACTGACGCAGCGAAGCCGAGAAAATATTATATCATCACGGAAGACGGGAAGCTGGTTTATAAAAAAATAAAGGCACACTGGGAAAAGTTTTCCCGGTCAATCAATGCGCTTATGGAGGAAGAATAGATGGTAAAAAATGATTTGATCGACAGATATATTTATGCAGTTACGAAACATATGAAATCTGCCATGAAAAAGGATGTGGCAGCGGAATTAGAGACAATCATACAAGATATGTTGGAGGAGCGCTGCGGGGATGTTACTCCAACTGAGCGTGATATCAAGGTTGTCCTGACGGAACTGGGAACTCCGGCTGAGCTTTCTTCGAAATATAAGGGTGAAACACAGGATTGTCTGATTGGACAGCCATATTACAGTTTATATGTGTATGTACTGAAAATTGTGACGGCCTGCGTCAGTGGGGGAATGCTGCTTGCTCAAATTATGGCAGCATTAACATCGCATACGATCTGGTATATAGCTATCTATAATACGATTGGCGGAATTTTGGGCGGTATATTGACAGGATTTGCATTTGTGACATTGCTGTTTGTTTTCTTTTATAAAAAAGGAATCAAGATGGATGGGTTAAATGACGGAATAGATAATTTGCCGCCTGTTCCACAGAAGCGGAATAGAATTTCGAAAGCAGATGCGATTGTTGGCATTATTTTTTCGGTTATCTTTACAATTGTATTTCTTGTATGTCCACAGATTTTATGCATTGCATTTGTGAAAAACGGGGTCGATGTGTATGAACCGCTTTTTAATCTGGAATACATCAGACAAACATGGTATCTGATTCTTGCATTTGGAATTCTGGGTGTTGCAAAGGACAGTGTGAGACTTATTGATGGTAGCTATACCAAAAGAGTGATGTTTGCTACCATGATCACCAATATTATTGATGGTGCATTAACCACCATCTGGTTGTTAAATGATAAGGTTATGAATCAAGATTTTTTCGATGGTATTGAGCATTTGTTCGGAAAAGATGCAGAAGTTATTTCGCAGGTTTTTATACACTTTAACATGGTATTTCTTGCAATCATCATTTTCGCGTTAACAATTGATTGCATTGAGACAGTTGTAAAAACAGTAAAATACAGTCATCAATAGGAAAAGAATTTCAGAAGGATCATAAATCTCCATTTACAAATAATAGCAGCAGTTTTCCTGATTTTGAGACAGAAATTTTAGAAACTATTAAATGTAAATGGAGCTATTTTACTTAAGCGGGCCGGGTATTTTTGTATTTTCCCACATTTCTTTTGTCATAATGTTTGTATGACAAATCCGGGTCTCATTTAATAAAGGCACAGGAACGGCATCGCAGGTATGATGATACTGAAAGCCAAGCTTTTCCTGTACTCTTTTTGACTTCTGATTTCCCTCATAGTAACCGCACCAGATTGTTGTCATGCCGAGCTCCTCGAATCCTCTTCGAAGAAGCTCTCTGGCAGCCTCCGGCATATAACCTCGTCCCCAGAAGGGCTTACCCAGCCAGTAGCCTAGCTCACATTCGTCATCACGATTGGTCATGTCTGTGTGCCCGTTGAGCATTAATTCAACCGCACCGATAGCAATATTATTTCCTTTTTCACAGACGGCATAACATTCCGGACCATGAAATACCTGCTCAATTACGTTACGACTTTCTTCGATGCTTTGATGAGCAGGCCACCCGGCAATCGGTCCCACATCGGGATCCCTGGCATATTCAAATAAACTCTCGGCATCCTCTAAAGTCCATTTTCTTAAAATCAGACGTTTGCATGTCAGCATGAGCGATAATTCCCTTCTGATTATATAATTTCAATGATATAAGATGGCATTAGTATATCATAAGATTTTATATCATAACAGATTTTTTGAGTTGACCTTAGGTAAATGTCAACATCAACATTAATTTAACAATTTGTGAATATTCTTATGCGGCAGAGCCTTCTCAAAAGTTGATTATACAAAAGTTGACCATAGAAAGAAAATGTATTGCATCTATATGTTTTTCGTGTTATGTTTTATAAAAGTAAGTAATTTCTGTGGCATCTATTTATATTTGAAATCAGATAGAGAACTCTGTCAGAAAATTCGAACTCAAAATTCCACAAAATGATCAGAACCATATTGAGATATTAGAAGTGTATTGAAACAATCATACCTGTAATGATATCTGCAATGATATTTACAATAATATCTGCAATGATATCTGTATCCTAATGATTGGACTTATATCAAGTTAATTATAACTATATTGAAATGTTTAAAATGATATGGAATATGGAAGGAATTATTGCCATATTCTCCGGTATAGCTATATCAAAAAAAGCAGCGATATATCAACTTTTTAAATCACATCCATTAAAGTACTAATATTATGTGTTGGGGTCAAAAGATATTTTGTCCTCAGCTTGATATCCATGAATTGCTCCGCTGCGAAGCCGCTCCCGCAATTCTCAAACATTCAAAATCCTCTGATTTACTACGTAAATCGTTACTTTTTCATATTTGGCGGGTTCCAAGTTTAAAAGTCTTATCGCGCAAGCGCGAACAACTTTTTTGACCTTTTGATCCGGATATCATCATATTATTCAGACATAAAATATGAATCGTTCATGCTCAAAATATCTATATTAAAAATATACATCATAAAGGGAGTATTATGTCATACGAAGGAATGAAAAATAGAAATCAAAAATTACAGGAAGAAATTGCCGAACTACAGCTGAAATTAGGAGAATGTCCGGCAGGGAATCTCAATTGTGTAAACAATAAAGGATATTATAAGTGGTATCATCATAAAGATAATATGCAACTTTATATTCCAAAGAGGCGGCGGAAATTAGCAGAACAGCTTGCAGTTAAGAAATATATATCAGCACTTCTTGGGGATAAAAAGAGAGAAAAGGAAGCAATAGAGCTGTATTTAAAACATTGTGTTGCGAATGATGGATTGGCAGAAAAGCTTTTGAGTAATAAGGAATATCAAAATTTACTGTCAAATTATTTCCGACCGGTAGATTCATCGTTATCAGAATGGATGCAGGCTTCTTATGAAACAAATAATAAATATCCGGAGCAGAAGATTTTGAAATCATGTTCCGGTAATATGGTTCGATCAAAATCAGAAATGATGATAGATTCAAGTCTCTACATTCACAAGATTCCTTTTCGATATGAGGATACGTTGGCACTGGATGATATTATACTGTATCCTGATTTTACGATCCGGCACCCGAAAACAGGAGAGTATTTTTATTGGGAGCATTTTGGTTTAATGGATGATCCTGTTTATTGTAAAAATACATTTTCCAAACTTCAGCTTTATACAACAAATAATATTGTTCCAGATATTAATCTGATTACAACGTATGAAACCAGGGAAAGACCATTGAGTATGGAGAAGATTGAAAGGATAATCACAGAGCACTTTATAGAATAAGCTATGAAAGGATCGTTACAGAGTATTTTGTAGAATAAGCTATGAAAGGGTCGTTACAGAGTATTTTGTAGAATAAACTATGAAAGGGTTATTACAGAGTATTTTGTAGAATAAACTATGAAAGGGTTATTACAAAGTGTTTGCAGAATAATTATAAATGGGGTTATTGCGGAGGGATTTCATTTCATTTTTCCATATCATTTTCAGATAAGGACAAGTAATTGGACATAAACAAGGTAATTGTGAGAAATATGTCCAAAAATAATTAGCAGTCAGGGAGAGGAGATAGGAGTTGATAGTGAAATTGGACATAATGAAGCTTCAAGAAGTGAAAATGTCCAAAAATAAGCCATGTCGGAGGAAAACTAAGAGCCCATGATGAGAAAAATGGACATAAGGAAGAAAAAAGCAGGAAATATATCCAAAATCAAGGGAAATCAGGAAACAAGTGATAGAGTTTATGAGAGATATTGGACATAATGGAGCTTCAAGAAGTGAAAATATCCAAAAACAAGCCATGTCGGAGGAAAACTAAGAGCCCATGATGAGAAAAATGGACATAAGGAAGAAAAAAGCAGGAAATATATCCAAAATCAAGGGAAATCAGGAAACAAGTGATAGAGTTTATGAGAGATATTGGACATAATGGAGCTTCAAGAAGTGAAAATATCCAAAAACAAGCCATGTCGGAGGAAAACTAAGAGCCCATGATGAGAAAAATGGACATAAGGAAGAAAAAAGCAGGAAATATATCCAAAATCAAGGGAAATCAGGAAACAAGTGATAGAGTGTATGGGAGATATTGGACATAATGAAGCTTCAAGAAGTGAAAATGTCCCAAAATAAGCCATGTCGGAGGAAATTCAAGAAGCTATGATGAGAAAAATGGACATAAGGAAGGAAAAAGCAGGAAATATATCCAAAATCAAGGGAAATCAGGAAACAAGTGATAGAGTGTATGGGAGATATTGGACATAATGGAGCTTCAAGAAGTGAATATATCCAAAATCAGACCATAGCATAGAAACCAGCATAAATAGGAAAGCTACAATGGAAAAGACAACAGCGTGAGTGGAGGGGGGACAAAATTCTGGACACAACAGAGTAAACCCAACAGCACAAACCCAACAGCACAAACCCAACAGCACAAACCCAACAGCATAAACCCAACAGCACAAACCCAACAACGTAAACTCAACAACGTAAACTCAACAGAAAAATACCCCCGTACATCAACCGATGTACGGGGGAAATCTACAAATTAATTACATTTGATCTGCAGGTACTTACTGAACGCTTACAGAAGTGATGTGAGGGTTAACACCTTCATACCAGTATAAGAAGCCTTCCATGTCAACAACATCGCCAACCTTGAGGTTCTGTACTGCCTTGTAAACATCGCTGTCCTTATCGCACAGATAAGATTCAACAGTGAAGGTGTAGGTATTTCCGTCAAGGGATACATTGAAGTATAAGTCATCGCCTTCTGTACCGGAACCATCCCACTTGTAAAGGAATGCATCACCGGCATCGTTAGCAGCTTCTACGGTCATACCCTTGAAGGATACGAACTGGTTCTGGTAATCAATTAATTCGTCCTTGCCAAGTAAATCAGTAACATCCTTAGCATCAGCAACGAAAGTATCGGTATCTTCGATTTCGTAAGTAGCATCAGTGATTTCTACTTCGCCGGACCATTCGGACTTGAAACCGGTAACTTTAATTTTGGTTCCGGGAACAAGCTTGTCATAATCTTCCTGAGAGCAGGGAAGGTTGTAAACGAAGAAAGCACCGTCCTGATTCTGGGTGTAGAAGGTAGCCTGTCCAACACCGTTGTCTTCCCACCAAGCCTGCTTAGCCTGTACATAAGTTTCGACACAAACCTCGGTATCAACAGCAGCAGCAACATAATCTGCGTAGCTCATAACGCCTTCAGCAGTAGCCGCATTTTCAGTTTCAGTCTCTGCTTCAGCTTCAGCGGTATCAGCTTCAGCAGTGTCAGCTTCAGCAGTATCTTCTGCTTCGGCAGCGTCTTCTTCAACAGCTTCAGTAGCATCTTCTACTTCGGTAGCAACTTCTTCTGTTGTATTCTCTGTAGTCTTGGAGCAGCCTGCTGCTACAAGTACAAGAGAAAGTGCGAGTGTTACAAGTAATGATTTTTTCATAAAAAACTCCTCCTAAATAGATGTGCTATCACACCTGGTGATAACTTCATTAGTAAAAGTTCTTTTGGCAATACATCGGGTAATATGCATACCTGATATTGTGCATAAGAACTTTTGGTTGCAACTGATAAGGTTGATAAAACTTTATCAATTAACTGCAATTCACATTATACCTTAATATTCTGATAAATCAATGGTGAATTTGCCTATTTTTCCGCTTTTTCAACGCTTCGGATATAACATATAGTAAAATTCCTGCCCATGTAACGGCGAGAGCAGTCAGCAAAAGCACTGCTGTCTGGGGCAAAGGTCCTAAATCCGTCTTGCCGGCAGAACTCATATTCTTCTGATCAAGACGGTAAAGGGAGGTTACGTCCTCAAACATTTTCTGCATAAAAGCATCATCTACCGTCTGTTTCCGACGGGTGGATTTCGTAACAATTTCGATCATCTGGCCGGCTGCGTCACGAAGGGAGGCAGAGCCATTGAATACCGGAGTTACAAAGGTGTGATCCGTATTATCTAGCAAAAGCCTGGAAGCCTTGATCTTCACATCGTAGTGCACATTGTTATCCTCACCGGCACGGGATAAATAATCCTGATATTCAGCAGAATCCTGAGCCTTTGAAGTAACAGGCACATAACCTTCGGTTTCGGAATATGCGATCTGCACGTCATTGGTGAGCAGATACTGGGTGAACAGCCAGGAAGCAAGCACTTCCTGTGAATCCTTCTTGTTGAAGACGCAGACGGAGGGCCCCTGGGAAATCATCTGAGGATTTTCCGGATCAAACTGCGGGATCATCATAACTTCGGTGTCGAAGTCAATGAGAGCATCTTCGCTGATGTCGGAAAGCGGGGCATGGGTTCCCATCCAGGTAGCACCGGCAGTTGAGTCAATGGCGAAAACACATTGCCCTGCATTCAGGAAGTTCGCCGGATAACTGGAAATCTTGAAGGTGGAAAAGGCTCCTGTTTTCGCATGGGAAGCAATGGTATAAAGCAGCTCTGTGGTAGTATCGTTAAAAATTTCAATATCGCCGTCAGCGGTCGAATAACCGGCGCCCTTTTGCTTCAACATCTGGATCATCATGTTGTCGGTGGACTTGTCAATAAAGGGAATCATGACCTTCTGACCGTTAAGGGCAAAGGTTCCATCCGCATTCTGCTTCGTCGCAGCCTCAGAAACCTCCCAGATGAAATCCCAGGTCAGGGTTTCCGGCAGGGTATAACCAAGCTTTTCCACATAGGTCTTATTGATATAGCAGGCTTCCGTGGAGCGCATATAAGGCAGGGCATAATAATGACCGTTAAACTCACATTCCTTCAGGAACTTCGGAATGATCTCATCCTGTGTCGGACCGTCGAAGAGAAGTTCCGAACCGTCCAGCCCGTATTTTTCATTGGTAAAAAGAGTATCTAACGGAACCACGACGTTGCTTCCGGTGAGGTAAGTGGCAATGTGATCCGGATAGGTAATACAGACATTGGGTGTGGTATCCGTTGCAATGTTCGTGATGACATCGTTATAAATTTTGCCATAATCCGTATAGAGACGTAAGTTTACGGTAATATTGGGGTACAGATCCTCGAAATCCTCAATCGCTTTTTTGTAGATTTCTGTCTGGGTTTTGTTCGTATCATTCTTTGCCCAGAAGGTGATTTCATAATTCCGGGAGGTGTCGAAGTCTTCCGGAACGGTGAAGCCACTCTGCCCTCTGGAGCCGTGACAGCCGGTAAGTCCCAGGGCACCGGCAATCAGAGAAGCCGTAAGCAGTAATTTTCCAATGGTATGTTTTCTCATCCCTTTGTACCTCCTCTCGATACACCTGCCATGACCTTTTTACGGAAAATCAGGAACAATACAATAAGCGGCAGGGAGATAACCACAACCGCAGCCATCATGGCGGGGATGTTCTCACGTCCGAAGCCGTTTTCACGGATTTCCTGAATGCCGTTGGAGACCAGATAATAGTTCGGATCATCGGTAATCAATCGCGGCCATACATAGGAATTCCAGCATTCAATGACCTTCAGGATAATGATGGTAATGAGGGTCGGGCGGCAGATCGGGATCATGACCTTACGCAGATAGCGCAGATCCGAGGTGCCATCCACCTTGGCAGCATAATAAAGCTCGTCCGGGATCTGGGCGAAATTCTCACGCAGCAGATAGATATAGAAAACCGAGGTCACGGACGGCAGAATCAGTCCTAAAAAGCTGTTGCGCAGATCAAGGTTTGTGATGGTGACAAAGTTCGTGATGATGACAAGCTCATTCGGAATCATCATTAAGGACAGGAACAGGGCAAAGGCAATGTTTTTGCCGCGGAATTCCAGTCTCGCAAAGGCAAATGCCGCAAGAGTGATCACGATCAGCATAATTGCTGTAGTAATCACAGTAAAAATCAGGGTGTTCCATAAATATCTGCCCAGAGAAACCGTGGTAAATGCATCGATGTAATTCTGCATTGTCGGTGACAGGGTGAAGAATGACGGAACGTATTCACTGTTGTAGGAGCTGTAGCTTTTTACGGAGGTCAGGATCATCCAGTAAAAAGGAAACAGAACCATGACCGCCCAGAGGATCAGCAGGGTATAAATGACAACATTTCTGACAATGCCTTTTGCTTTGGCAGATTTTTCAAGCTTTTCGTAGTCCATGGCAGTGTCCTCCTTAATAATATACATGCTTTTTGCTGACCAGCAGATTAATGCAGGTAATGGTCAGAACAATGGTAAACAGGATGATGGCGGCTGCCGACGCATAGGAAGGATAGCCACCGCTGTTACCGTAAAGCATGTCGTAAACATAGCCGACGATGGTGTTCATTTCAGCGGCATTCAGATCGGTACCGAACAACGCAACGGCATCACTGTAGGCCTTGAATGCACCGATGAATCCGGTGATGACCAGATAAAAAATCATGGGAGAGATCATCGGAAGGGTAATCTTACGGAAGATCCTCGCACGTGAGGTGCCATCCACTCTGGCGGCATTGTAATAGGTCTGGTTTACCGAAGCCAGTGCGCTTGTCAGGATCAGAATTTTAAAGGGAAGAACTACCCATATGGTGTAAAAACAAAGCACGAACATTTTTGCCCAGTAGGGACCATCAATGAAATCCACGGAATGTCCGCCGAAAGCCTGGATCAGAAGATTCACCATTCCATCTGTGTAGGCGGTCTTTTTGAACAGAATCATAAATACCAGACCGACAGCCAGGGTGTTTGTTACATAAGGCAGAAAGTAGATTGTTTCAAACAGCTCCTTCAAGGGTTTGATGGAGCTTAAGCCAAGCGAAATGAACAGTGCAAGGAGCGTGGACACCGGAACGGTGATGATAACCAGGATAAAGGTGTTCTTAACCGCCTGCAGAAAATAAGTATCATGCAGTACATAGGAATAATTATAAAGTCCGACGCCAAAGTAGGTCTGGGATGCGGAATTATAGCCTTCCTCAAAGGAATATACAAATACATCAATTAAAGGATAAATCATAAATACACAAAGAAACAGGAACGCAGGCAGCAGATAAAGCCACCCCTTGAGGTTGTTTTTTTCTATCATGTCGGGAATCTCCTTCCTTATCCAACCGATAAGTCATTATAGGGTATACAGGCTGCAGAATCAGGATCCGGTGTAGGGAATCCTTTCCTGCGTATCCTTATGGAACAAAAATACCTTATTGGGCTTCAAATCAAAGGAAACAACCAAAGAGCCGGTGTCTACAGAGTTCTCGGCACTGATAATGGAACGGATGGTGGCATTTTCGGACTCTTCTTTGGTAGAAACGACACTCACGTCACGTCCCATGACTTCAATACGGCTCAGATTACAGTGGAGCGCACCGTTTTCGTTCAGGATAAAGCCTTCCGGACGAACGCCGACCCAGACCTCCTGATCCGGAACATTTCCAGCCTTCAAAATGGCATCCTTTCCTATATATATGGTGTGATCCTTCACCTGTCCACGGAAAACATTAATCGGAGGAGTCCCGAGGAACTTCGCAACGAACAGATTGGCAGGATTGTCATAAACCTCCTGAGGCTTTCCGATCTGCTGGATCACGCCCTCTTTCATGACAATGATCATATCGGAAATGCTCATGGCTTCTTCCTGATCGTGGGTGACGAAGACCGTTGTGATTTTGGTTTCACACTGGATCCGGCGCAGCTCCTCACGGGTCTGCAGGCGGAGTCTGGCATCCAGATTGGATAAAGGCTCGTCAAGGAGAAGAACCTTCGGCATTTTTACTAACGCACGGGCAATGGCAACACGCTGCTGCTGACCACCGGAAAGCTCACTGGGCTTACGATCCATCAGCATTTCAATCTGAACAAGCTTTGCAGCCTCTAATACGCGGCGGTTCATTTCCTCTTTGGAGAGCTTGTCCTTTCCTTTTAAATTTTCAAGAGGAAACTGGATGTTCTGCTTTACTGTCAGATGCGGGTACAGGGCATAGTTCTGGAAAACCAGTCCGACGCCTCTGTTTTCTGCAGGAAGATTAGTTACATCATCCTCACCGAAGAAAATTTTGCCTTCACTTGGCTTTAACAGACCGCTGATTAAATTCAAAGCAGTACTTTTGCCACAGCCGGAAGGGCCGAGAAGTCCGATCAGCCGGCCGTCCGGAATTTCAAAGGAAAAATCGTTGACGGCAATGATATCCTCGCGGACTTTTTTGTTGCGGTTAGGAAATCTTTTCGTTAAGTGCTCTAATACAATTTTCATAGGGTCCCCCTTTTCTTAAATCCCGTAGGAATCTCGTAAGTCGCTGGAAATGTGGTCCAGATCCGGATAAATGGATCCCTCCGTGATACCGAACACCCGCAGGCTGTCGATGAAGTATTTCTTGCGCTCACATGGAATAATAATCTTATATAAGGTATTCTCATCACAGATATCTTCGAGTCTCTGCAGAGAATTGTGTACAGTGAAGTTTGACTGCTGCGCATACATACGCAGGTTGTTGTCGGTAGAGCTGCAGGCGAGGATGCGGTCAGCAACCTCCGGATTGTGGTGATTGTGCTTGAAGGCCGGCAGCAGCATTTCCTGTGTGGTATCCGCATCAATCGGATAAATGCAGTGTCCGAAGCCCTCCCGTTCATTGAGACGGGCCGGAACCAGCACCCATACGCACGCATCCAGCGTTGGCTGTACCTTATAGGTTTCGGTTGCAAAGAAGGATGCAATCAGCGGTGACTGGCTCCAGTCCAGCATCCGTGTAGGAAGTCCGTAGTGCTGCATAATGGAAACCCAGGCAGCGTAGTTATGTTTTTCCGGGGGATTCTTCATAATCTGTCTTGCCCGGATATAAAAATCGTTGGTGATGTAACGCTCCACGTCAATCCGCTTCTGGCTCCGCTGAATCGAAGGGATTAAGGACAGCTCCGAATTCTCTTCGCCGCGATACCACAGCTTCAACCCATGCTTTTGGGTCAGGCCGCTTACGAAATGAAGCAGCTCATCCATGGTATGAATATCCTGAATGATCATGATCAAGTACCTCGTGTGATAAATAATAAACAATACCAGTCTGATTATAGGCTATTTCCATGCATTTCACAAGTCGGAAGTCGATAAGGAATTGTGTTTCTTACGATTTTATATTATGATGTAAGGAGTGCAAAGAAAAACAAGCGGCTGCGAAGCAGACATTTGTTTTTCTGCACTCCTTAACGAGCATGAGTCTGTCGGAGACAGACAGGGAGTGCGGAGCATGGGCATGCGAGTATGGAAAGAAGAAGGGAACAAGCGGCTGCGAAGCAAAGGAAACCTATGGAATTAAGAAGAGTAAGTGATTCACAACTGGAAATGATTTATCTTATAAGACCGGAGCATCTGAACGGAGCAGGCAGATTGTTTGGCGGTAAGCTTGTGGAATGGATGGATGAACTTTCAGCACTTGTGGCGATCCGTCACTGCAGGAAGGATGTGACAACGGTTGCCATTGATAATCTGCGGTTTATGTGTCCGGCTTACCAAAGGGACATGGTGGTTTTAATCGGAAGAATCACGCATGTGGGAACGACATCCATGGAGGTGCGTGTGGATGTCTATATTGAAGATATGAATGGCATGCGCCATCCGATTAACCGTGCCTATTTTTCAGTGGTTGCGATGGATGAAAATGAACGCCCGGTGGAGGTTCCGGGGATTGTGATTGAGACAGAAGCCCAGAAGGCAGAATGGGAAGCCGGTGAGAAACGCCGGGAAATGCGTCTTCAGAGGAAGAAGGAAGGCTTCTGACGGATCCGGATGGAAAAGCAAATGTATGATAAGGAAAGGATGGAATTCAGGGATGAAATACGATGTGATCATCATTGGAGCAGGTCCGGGAGGGATTTTTTCTGCATATGAGATGGTACAGCGCAGTAAAGATGTAAAGATTGCAGTTTTTGAGGCAGGTCATGCGCTTGATAAGCGTCACTGCCCGATTGACGGAGTGAAGGTAAAGAACTGCGTGAATTGTAAGAGCTGCTCAATCATGAGCGGCTTTGGAGGAGCAGGTGCTTTCTCTGATGGAAAATATAATATCACCAACGCATTCGGCGGAACCCTATACGAATATATTGGCAGAAGCCAGGCGATTGATCTGATGAAATATGTGGATGATATTAATATGAAGTTCGGCGGTGAGGGGACGAAGCTGTATTCGACCTCCGGAACGGCCTTTAAGAAGATCTGTCTGCAGAATAAGCTGAATCTGCTCGATGCTTCCGTACGTCATCTGGGAACGGATATTAACCTGATTGTATTGGGAAATCTTTATGCAGAGCTTAAGGATAAGGTGGACTTTTATTTTGATACACCGGTTCAGACGGTAAAGGCGCTCGACGAAGGATATGAGGTGGTCTGTGAAAACGGATCCTATTATTCCGATAAATGCATCATTTCCGTCGGACGAAGCGGAAGTAAGTGGATGGAGCAGATCTGCAAGGATTTACAGATCAATACCAAGTCGAACCGTGTCGATATCGGTGTGCGTGTTGAACTTCCGGCGGTTATTTTTTCCCATCTGACGGATGAGCTTTATGAGAGCAAGATCGTGTACCGTACCGAAAAGTTTGAGGATGCGGTCCGGACCTTCTGCATGAATCCGCATGGTATCGTGGTAAATGAGAACACGAATGGAATCGTTACCGTAAACGGACACAGCTATGAGGGTGCTGACAAGCAGACGGAGAACACGAACTTCGCCCTGCTGGTTTCCAAGCATTTCTCTGAGCCTTTTAAGGACAGCAACGGATACGGTGAAAGTATTGCGAGACTTTCCAATATGCTCGGAGGCGGTGTCATTGTACAGCGCTTCGGAGATCTTGTAAGAGGACGTAGAAGTAACGCAAAGAGAATCGAAGAGGGACTTGTGGAGCCGACTCTTTCTGCAACACCGGGGGACTTAAGCCTGGTGCTTCCGAAGCGTATTCTGGATGGTATTATTGAGATGATTTATGCATTGGATAAGATTGCGCCGGGTACGGCCAATGACGATACGCTGCTTTATGGCGTTGAGGTGAAGTTCTATAATATGGAAGTGGAGCTGGATGAGCATCTGGAAAGCTGCCATAAGGGACTGTATATTATCGGTGACGGCAGCGGGGTAACCCACTCTCTGTCCCATGCGTCTGCAAGCGGTGTCTATGTAGCAAGACAGATTGTGCAGTAAGAGGAAGCATATTTTATGTAGATGGAAATACCATGTGAAGAAGGGGCAAAATGAAATCCGGACAGCTTTAGATGGTTCAGGGGAGAAAAGTGAGGCAGTATGAGCAGGGAAAAGCAGTCACAGTATGACCGTATGACCGGGCAGCCGGTAGAAAAGCTCATTTTGGAGCTGGGTCTGCCGACAACGATCAGTATGCTGGTTACTAATCTTTACAATATGGCAGATACTTATTTTGTCGGGACATTGGGCACCTCTGCGAGTGGGGCAACCGGCGTTGTGTTTGGACTGATGGCGATTCTGCAGGCGTTGGGATTCATGTTCGGGCATGGAGCCGGAAGTATAATAAGCCGCAGACTGGGAGCCAGAGAGGTTGAAGATGCCAGAAGGTATTCAGCGACGAGCTTTTATGCGGCACTGATTTCAGGTATGCTGGTATTGGTTTTGGGAATGTGCTTTCTGACACCGCTGGTGAGGCTGCTTGGAAGTACAGATACCATTCTTCCTTTTGCCAGGGGATATGCATTTTATATTCTGCTTGCGGCGCCTGCCATGGTAAGCAGCTGTGTGATGAATAATATTCTGCGGTATGAGGGACGGGCATTTTTTGCCATGATCGGACTTACGAGCGGTGGTTTTTTAAATATTTTTCTGGATGCCTATTTCATCCGGGTGCTGCATATGGGAATTGAAGGAGCCGGACTTGCAACTGCAATCAGCCAGTATCTTTCCTTTGGTATCCTGCTCAGTATGTTTTTGCGGAAAAAGACGCAGACAACATTTGAGATCCGTTATATCAGCTTTACGGTTAAGACGCTTGGTGAGATTGTGACTACCGGGCTTCCTAGTCTGGCGCGTCAGGGACTTGCCAGCATTTCCACGATGGTGCTGAATCATACGGCAGGTGTTTACGGGGATGCCGCGATTGCAGCCATGAGTATTGTTAACCGGATCAGTATGTTTATTTTCAGTGTCGGACTTGGCATCGGTCAGGGCTTTCAGCCGGTTGCGGGCTTTAATTATGGTGCCGGTAAGTTCTCGAGGGTAAGAAAGGGATTTTATTTTACATGGATCTTTGGAACGGTGATGCTGGGGGTATTTGCCATGGTCGGCTTTTTTACGGCAGGAACGGTTGTGGCATGGTTCCGGAATGATCCGCAGGTCATTGCCATTGGAATTCCGGCAATGCGGGCGCAGTGCCTGGCATTGTTTTTCGTACCATTCAGTGTGTGTAACAATATGATGTTCCAGAGTATCGGATATAAGCTGAATGCAACCTTCCTTTCTACGCTGCGGAATGGTTTATGTTTTATTCCGCTTATTCTCATCATGCAGTATGCATTTGGAATTGCGGGAGTGCAGTATGCACAGGCAGCAGCGGATGTATTGGCCGGGCTGATCTGTATTCCCTTTACAGTCGCCTTTTTCCGGAAGCTGCCGGCAGACCGGGAAGGATGAAAATGGCAGAAGTAGTCCGGATATTATAATATAAATATAAAGCACAGAAAATGTGTAAAGGATGCGAAAGGAGAGAAAAGGTGAAAAAATCAATCTTTTCAGGGAACACGTTAAAAAGAGGAATCAGTGCATTACTGGCAGTATGCACGGCAGCAGTGTTGTTTTTATCCCCATCCATGGGAATGGAAGCACAGGCGGCAGGAAAGGGTGACCTATCATCGCAGGCCTGTCAGCTGGTTGACCGCAAGACGATCGAGTATCTGGCAAACTTTAGTACCCTGCCATCTTCCGATGATGGAATGTTCTATCTGTATCAGTTAAAAACTTATGAATATGCTATTCCGGATGAGGCAGCTCCTGTTGCATCCTGTGAGCAGTCATTGAATACGGTGATACATTTTCCGCTGGATTCCACCGCATCGAATGGCAGACTGTATGCGAAGTTTGCCCTGGTGGTATTACAGGGCGGCAGGAAGGTGATGATCGGCAATCCACAATACATCAGTAATCCGGAAATGATGGCGACATCCTCCCGGCGTGTGCTTCGTCCCGCAAAGTCCACGCAGGGTATTGAAACGACCAACATTATCATCAACGGAAGCGGAACCGGTGATGTTCCGGTGACTCATGTGAATCGTACCGCACAGATTCTGGTCGGGGCAGGAACGGTTGTAACGCATCCGAAAGCAAGTGATGAAGTGAAGGACCCGCATCCGTGGGATCATACCTATTATATGATGAATGCAGCCAATGATGAAGGAATTGAAGGACTGGTGAAGGATCTGCAGAACTATGCAGCCAATTCCAGGGCACAGGATTTCATCATCGGAAACGAAGTGAATGAAAGAAAATGGAACTATATGAACTGGACGGACTGGAATTCCTTTGTCAGAGAGTATACACAGGCATTCCGTGTATGCTACACGGCGATCAAGAGTGTGAATGCACAGGCCAATGTCTATGTGAGCCTTGACCAGTGCTGGGACAGGAACCGTCCGACCAGTCATCCGGAATATTATTCGTATATTGATGTTAAGGATTTCCTGATTAAATTTAACAACAACATCAGCAGTACCGGAAATATTGACTGGTGTCTTGCTATTCATCCTTATACCGTCCCGCTTACCTATGCAAAGTTCTGGGATATGTCCGGTGTAACGGTAGAAACGCCGGAATACTGCCGTTCCCAGGTGGCCAATAATCATATGGTAAGCTTCCAGAATGTAACGGTAATTACCGACTTTATGAGTAAGCCGGAATATGCGAACCGTTCCGGACAGGTACGTGACATTATTGTAAACGAATTTGGTGTGAGTGCAACGCAGGGTGAGGACGTGCAGATTGCGGCTTTGTGTGCAGCCTTCTATTCCTTTGAAAAGAATCCATATATCACTCAGGTGATTTATCTGGATAATCTGGGTGATGGTGTGGACTCCCGTCTGTCCGAGCGTGGATGGGCAGCCTTTAACAGCTTTGGTACACAGGAAGAAGCCGCTTATATGGACTGGGCAAAGCAGTATATCGGCATCAGCGACTGGTCGAAGGTGATCCGCTAGGATGGCATTTACTTAAAACTGGACTTTTACGCAGATTATTTTGGTGGTCACAACAGAGGGTGTGAGCCTGAAAACATAGGCGTAGGGACTTAGAATAGGAAAAAGGTCAAAAAAGCCCAAAAGAAGCGAATTAAATAGGCCTGAGACAGAAAAAGAGCTTAAAAAGCCCGTAACGTAAAATGAGGAGAAAATGATATGAATCCCGCAGCAATGTTTAAGATCATGCAGGCAAAAAATACATTTACGAAGAATCATCCGAAGTTTGAGGCATTTCTCAGGAACGTGATGGCAGACAAGATTGTGGAGGGGACGGTGATCGAGGTATCGATCCAGCGCCCCGGTGAAGAAGCAATTACAACAAATATCAGAGTACAGCAGTCAGACATTGATCTGGTGCAGAGCCTTAAGGAGTTAGGACAACTATGAGAACGATACCCTGTAATCCCAATGCCCAGCCGGAAGTAAAGGAAGTGCTGGAATATTTATCACAAATTGAAGGAAAAGGAATTCTGACCGGTCAGCATACCCAGACGATGGAACAACCGGAAATCTGGAGAATTGAGAAGCTTACCGGAAAGCTACCGGCAATCTGTGGCTTTGAGCTGTTATCGTATTCCCCGAATATCCGCAGGGAGACTGCAGATGAAGAGTGCCTGAAGGAAGTGGACGAGAATACCGGTACACTGGAAAAGGCATGGGAATGGGCAGAACGTGGCGGACTTATGACCTTTACCTGGCACTGGTTTTCCCCGCTGGGAGGAAACGATAAGTCCTTTTATGCAGAAAAGACAGACTATGATGCCGCAAAGGCTGTGATGGAAGGAACACCGGAGCATGAGGCTCTGTGTCATGACCTCGATCATATGGCAGGTGTTTTACAGCCGTTCTGCGACCGTCATATCCCGATTCTGTGGCGTCCTTTCCACGAATCCGAGGGTGAATGGTTCTGGTGGGGAGCAAAGGGACCGGAAGTGGCGGCAGAACTGTTCCGCTTTATGTTCCGTTATTATACACAGCATCATCATCTGGATAACCTGATCTGGGTGTGGAATTCTCCGCTTCCGGAAGGCTATGTCGGAGATGAATTTTGTGATATTATTTCCCGGGATCTTTATACCGAACCGCATATGCATGGTGCCTATGAGGAACAGTACGAAGAGCTTTTGAAGGTGACGAAGCAGGATAAGGGAGCAGCTCTTGGAGAAACCGGTATTCTGCCGGATCCAGAGGCTCTTATGGAGAAAAAGGTACCGTGGCTGTGGTACATGACCTGGAGCTTTGATTTTGCTTTAAATGAGAAGTTCAATTCCGATACAGCCCTTAAGAAATTATATGAGAGCAGTTATGCGATTGATCTTGATAAATTCAGGAAAAGGAGGAGGTAATCAAAGCTGCTCGACCACCCGGAAGGTTTCTTAAAACTGATCGCTGTGGGAATCTTTTTGCACTGGCAGTTGCTGGACTGTATGCCGGCTATACCTATGGCTTTCAGATTAAGAGCAAAGCTTATTTTACAGGGTTTCTGTGCCTTTTGATTACGGATGTGGAATTTATCGTGCGGTTTCTTGTATCGTGAAGAAATCTATGCTATAATGCCCTCGTAGAAATATATTATGAGGGAGGACTCACAAATGAAGAAATTTTCTGTTAAAACAGTAGTTGCGATTGGTATTGGAGCTGCATTATTCTTTGTATTGGGTAAGATTGCAATTCCTTCACCTGTAGCGAACACCAACATCAGCTTACAGTATGCAATCCTTGCAATGTTTGCTACCCTGTTTGGACCGATTGCAGGAGCACTGATCGGATTTATCGGACATACCCTGATCGATGCTACAAGCTATGGTCCCTGGTGGAGCTGGATCATTGCATCCGCAGTGGTAGGTGCGATCATTGGTCTTATGACCATGAAGCTTGACTTAAGCGATGGCTTTGACAAAAAGAAGATGATTAAGTTCAACATTGCACAGATTGTTGCCCACCTGGTAGCATGGGCTGTTGTTGCACCGGTTCTTGACATTGTGATTTATTCCGAACCTGTTGAGAAGCTGTTTGCACAGGGACTTATGGCATCAATTGCTAACATTATTACAACCGGCGTAGTTGGAACATTACTGTTATTTGCATATTCCAAGACCCTTGTTAAGAAAGGTTCCTTAAGCAAGGAAGATTAATCAGTATGGATCAGAGCTGTTGCTTAGATGCAGCAGCTCTTTTTTGAGTAGAGTATTATTGAGTAGAGTACTTAATGAAAGCAGGCCATAGGCGCAGCTTGAATTATATTAGAAAGGGTTTTCCATGACTTCTCCAATCATTTCATTTCAGGATTTTGGATTTCAATATGATGCACAGGCAGAACCGACGCTGCATCACATCAATCTTGATGTATATCCCGGCCAGAAGATTCTTATTGCCGGGGCGAGCGGCAGCGGGAAGAGTACTGTTGCAAGCTGTATCAATGGTCTGATTCCCCATGCATATCCCGGTAAAATTACCGGTAAGGTTCTGGTGGACGGTAAAGATGTGACACAAAGCAGCGTCTTTGATTTGAGCCATACCGTAGGAACGGTTCTACAGGATACGGACGGACAGTTTATCGGACTGACCGTGGCAGAGGATATTGTTTTTGCACTTGAGAATGACTGTGTGCCGCAGGACGATATGAAGAAAACGGTGCAGAGAGTGGCACAGCTTGTGGATATTGAGCATCATCTGGATCATGCACCATATGAATTGTCCGGAGGACAGAAGCAGCGGGTCAGTCTTGCCGGCGTTATGGTGGATGATGTGAAGGTTCTTCTGTTTGATGAACCGCTTGCAAACCTGGATCCGGCAGCAGGCCGGGCCACAATTGAGCTGATTGATGAGATTCAGGAGAAAACCGGAGCGGCAGTTCTCATTATTGAGCATCGTCTCGAGGATGTTCTGTGGAGGCACGTGGACCGCGTGGTGCTGATGCAGGACGGAGCCATTGTGGCGGATTTACCGCCGGGAGAACTGCTTTGTGGGAATTTCCTTATGGAGAGAGGAATCCGGGAGCCGCTTTATCTTACGGCACTTCGGTATGCGCTTGTTCCGGTGACACCGGAAATCTGTCCGGAGCATCCGGATACGCTGAAGCTCACGGATGCACAGAAGCAGCAGGTAAAGAACTGGGTTTTAGAGCAGCAGGAGGAAGTAAAAGAACAGCAGCCGGGTACAGAGCTTTTAAAGGTGGAGCATCTTTCATTCAGCTATGGCGAAGGAAGGAAGAATCTCGAGGATATAAGCTTTACAATTTATCCGGGAGAAATGGTCAGCATTGTCGGAAAGAACGGTGCCGGAAAGAGTACGCTTGCCAAGCTGATCTGTGGCTTTGAGCATCCACAGGAAGGAAAGATTTTCTTTCGCGGAAGAGATCTGGCTTCAGATACCATTAAAGAGAGAGCCTCTTTTATTGGTTATGTGATGCAGAATCCCAATCAGATGATTTCGAAGCCGATGATCTGGGATGAAGTGGAAATGGCACTTTTACAGACCGGGATGACACCGGAAGAGCGGAAGGAACGGGTAGAAGAGACCTTAAAGATCTGTGGTCTTTATCCCTTCCGGAAATGGCCGGTTTCTGCGTTATCCTTTGGACAAAAAAAGCGTGTGACGATTGCAAGTATTCTGGTGCAGCGCCCACAGGTGATTATCCTTGATGAACCTACGGCAGGGCAGGATTATCACCATTATACCGAAATTATGGAGTTCTTAAAGGAACTCAATGAACAGGGATTTACGATTCTGATGATTACGCATGATATGCATCTTATGCTGGAATATACAAAGCGGGCGATTGTATTCTGTAAAGGAAAGCTGCTCGCAGATACGACATCTGCGCATGTGCTGAATGATCCGGAGCTTGTGAAGCGTGCAAGCTTAAAGGAGACAAGCCTTTATACGTTGAGCTTAAAATGTGGCGTGGAACCGCCGCAGAGACTGACGGAGCGGTTTATTGCCCAGGAAGAACATACACAGGAGAAAAAGGAGGTTCCGGCGCATGGCTAAGGTTGCAATTTTAAGCTATATCAAGCGGCAGAGCTTTGTACATGAACTGACCGGAACAACAAAGCTTCTGTTTTTCCTGATGTGGAGCATTGCGTCCATGGTAACGTATGATACCAGAGTGCTGGTTGTCATGCTCTGTTTCAGTTTTGTCATATTTAAGCTGAGTAAAATTAAAATTAAGGATATCAGCTTTGTGCTGGGACTTGCAGCAGTATTTTTACTGCTGAACAATTTCTTTGTGTATCTGTTTTCCCCCGAATACGGGGTAAAGCTTTATGAAAGCCGGGATGTACTTTTCACGATTGCGAGTCCCTATACGATTACGGCACAGCAGCTCTTTTACCATCTGAATATGACGATGAAGGTGGTCTGTGTGGTTCCGGTGGCACTGCTTTTTATTGCATGTACGGATCCGAGTGAGTTCGCAGCGAGTCTTTCGGGAATCGGTGTGAATTACCGGATCGGCTATTCGGTGAGTCTGGCACTCCGCTATATTCCGGATGTGCAGCGCGAGTATCACAACATCAGCCAGGCACAGCAGGCCCGTGGTGTTGATCTGTCCGGCAAGGATAAGGTGCTGACAAGAATGAAGAATTCGGTAGCCATTCTGCTTCCGCTTGTTATGTCGAGCCTCAATCGTATCGAAACGATCAGTAATGCTATGGAGCTTCGTGGATTTGGAAAGAAGGAGAAGCGGACCTGGTACCGGAAGCGTCCCATGAAAAAGAGTGACTGGATTACGCTGATCATTGGAACCGTGATTCTGATTGGCGGACTTGCCATTACCTTCTGGGATGGAAGCCGGTATTATAATCCGTTTTTATAATCCGGCAGCTTATGAATGTACAGGGTCGGACTGCAGCTGATATATGGCAGTATGATACGTCAGACGCCCTGAGCAGTTACCATATATTTCAGGATTGGTTATAATGAGAAAGTTGTTAAGGAGTGTATCACATGAAAAAGAAGCAGACTCTGACAGGAATTTTGGTTATGATTCTTGCAATTGCCCTGGATCAGCTGACGAAGCAGTGGGCGGTGGCAGCATTAAAGGGAAAGGAAAGTCTTGTATTGATTAAAGGGGTACTGGAATTTTCCTACCTTGAAAATACGGGGGCAGCATTCGGATCCTTCCGGGGACTGCAGATTCCGTTGATTCTGGTAACGCTTGTGATCATTGTATTTGTGGTTTATAAACTGGTTACACTACCGGATAACAAAAGGTTTTATCCGATCCGGATCTGTGGTGTTTTTCTGATCAGTGGTGCGGTGGGAAATCTCATTGACCGTGTGATGAACCGCTATGTGGTGGATTTTATCTATTTTGTTCCGATTGACTTCCCGAAATTTAATGTGGCAGACTGCTATGTGACGGTTACGGTTTTTGTACTGATTTTCCTGTTTTTGTTTTATTATAAATCCGAAGAGACGGATGTGATCCTTTCTTTTACGGCAAAGAAAGACGGCGGAAATGAATCTGCAGGAAAGCCGGATTGAAGCATTACAGAATATTGCAGAGCCAAGCAGGTCAGTCCGGTGTTTCGTGGCTGACCTGTTCCTGTGTTGTAGGAAAGAAAAAAATGTGGTAAACTGTAACTGCCATGAGTCATGTAAATTATGGGTAACTATTCAGAGCCATGCAAAATTGCTTTCTGTGAATGCCTGCATTCAGGGAAATACAGGCCATGATTTATATGGAGAATGGCTTTGAACAGTCAATAGAATGCTGTAATAACCGAGGATAGACCATGAAATTATTGAGTGCAATTGTCCCATGCTACAATGAAGAAGAAAATGTGCGGGACTTTTACGACGAGTTTATAAAAAACCAGTCCTTTTTTAGGGAAAAGGATCTCGATTTTGAACTGATTTACGTGGATGACGGTTCGAGAGACCACACTGTTGCCGAGGTGAAGAAGCTGATTGAAGCAGACAGCCGGGTGCATCTTCTGTCCTTTTCCCGTAATTTTGGAAAGGAAGCAGCAATTTATGCAGGTCTTGAAAAGTGCCGTGGTGATTATGCCGTGTTCCTTGATGCCGATCTTCAGGATCCTCCATCGCTTCTTCCTGAGATGTTTTCTTATATCGATCAGGGATATGATTCGGTTGCAACGAGAAGAGTTACCAGAAAGGGCGAACCGAAGATCCGGTCATTTTTTGCCAGATGCTTTTATAGACTGATGCACAAAATATCAAAGACGGAAATTGTGGATGGTGCCAGAGACTACCGTTTAATGACCAGACAGGTAGTGGACGCCATTCTTTCCATGCCCGAATATAATCGTTTTACGAAGGGAATTTATGGCTGGGTCGGTTATGAGACCAAGTGGCTGGAATACGAGAATATCGAACGTAAGAAGGGGGAAACCAAGTGGTCCTTCTGGAGGCTGTTTGTGTATTCCATTGAGGGAATTACGTCGTTTTCAACTGCTCCGCTGGCCCTTGCCGCACTGATGGGGGTTCTGTTCTGTATCCTGGCATTTGTTTTTCTGATTTTCATCTGGGCAAGAGCCATGATTTTTGGGGATAAGACCTCAGGCTGGCCCTCCCTTGTATGTATTATCCTGCTGATCAGTGGCGTGCAGTTCTTCTGTATGGGTATTCTTGGACAGTATCTTGCCAAGACCTATCTGGAAGTAAAACGCAGGCCGATTTATTTGATTAAGGAAGACCTGTAACTTTCAGAGCTGTGTAAATTGCTTTATGAATAGTTATTCCACCATTATAAAATTGTGAGGTGCAACGTGAGACGTTTGGAATCTCTGAAGCGGGTATGTGTATTGTGGCTGAGTCTTGCCGGCCTTCTGCTTGAAACAGCAGTTTATGCTTATATCTGGTTCCGGAATTATTACCCGATAGTAAACCGTTTTAATCTGGGGCTGAAATTCTTCTTCAAGGGACATTTATTGATTATTGCCATTTATTTTGTACTGCTGTTTTTCTTTACAAGCACGTATGGCGGACTGAAAATCGGTTATCTGAAGCCGGGAGATGTATTTCTTTCCCAGCTGGTGTCCCTGTGTATTGTGGATGTGATTACTTATTTTCAGATTTCCCTGATGAGCAACCGTCTTGTGCCGGTCGTATACTTTGCACAGGCCCTGGTTTTACAGCTCCTGATTTCAGGAATCTGGACGGCGTTCTGTAACCGGGTTTACCGCAGGGTATTTCCACCGAGAGAAATGCTGCTTGTACATGGACACCGCAGTATTGAAGATATTTTACGGAAATTTGAGTCCCGCAGGGACAAGTACCGCATTACGAAATGTGTGAACATTAAGGAAGGAATCTGGAAGATTCAGGAAGAGATTGATTCCGGGTTTCACGCCGTTGTATTATGGGATATTTCCACTGAAGACCGGAATAAGCTGTTGAAATACTGTTACAGCCGGTCTGTTCGTGTTTATATGATGCCGAAGATTCCGGATGTGCTGATTGCCGGAGCCGATCAGCTCCATCTGTTTGATACACCGATTTTCCTGACGAGAGAATATGCACTTACCGTTGAGCAGCGCATGGCAAAAAGGATGATCGACCTTGTTCTTTCGCTGGTACTGACCATTCTTACGTCACCGATTATGCTTATTACGGCCATCTGTATCAAGTGTTACGATGGGGGTCCCATTCTGTATAAGCAGACCAGGTGTACCTGTGGCGGCAGGGAATTCAGGATCATGAAGTTCCGCAGCATGAAGGTGGATGCAGAAAAGGATGGCGTGGCAAGACTTGCTTCGAGAAATGACAGCCGGATTACGCCAATAGGTAAGTTTATCCGTATGGTGCGGATCGACGAGCTTCCGCAGCTGTTTAATATTCTGATTGGGGACATGTCCTTTATCGGACCGCGTCCCGAACGTCCGGAGATCATTGCACAGTATGTGGAACAGATGCCGGAATTCGTATTCCGTATGAAGGTGAAAGCCGGACTTGCCGGATATGCGCAGGTCTATGGCAAATATAATACAACGCCGTATGACAAGCTGAAGCTGGATCTGTCTTATATTGAGAATTATTCCTTATGGCTTGACTTAAAGCTCATGCTGTTAACACTGAAGATTCTGATTAAACCGGAAAGTACCGAAGGGGTTGACAGCAATCAGACAACAGCCATGAAGAATGGGGAAGACCGCAAATAAAGGAAAGTGAACGCACATGAATGAAGATTATAAGAACCGGGGAATGGATCTGAAACGCTTCACCCTGTATTTTCAGAAAAAAATATGGATTATTTTACTGCTGATCCTTGTGGGAGGAATGATCGGTGCGATCTCGTACCGGATGATCCGGACCATGAAGATGCCGGTGGAATATGAAAGTGTTTCCAAGCTGTACATCACCTTTAACCAGGATGAAAACGGGGATGTATATCAGTATTATAATGGCTACACCTGGAATGAGCTGCTGGATACCGATCCTATTCTGATTGCAATTATGAACCACCTTACAGGGTATGAGGAAGAAGAAGTCAAGGATGCGGCCTCAGCAGAGATTCTGTCTGATATCCGTCTGCTTACCATAACCGTAAAGGGTGACAGTGAGAAGATGGTGCGCGAGATTCAGGCGGCTGTAGAAGAGGGGCTTGCGGATTATGCAGATCAGAGTGAGGAGCTTCGTAAGATCGTGACGATCCGGTCCGATATGCCGAAGCGTATTTACTGGAGCGATGATACCACGAAAGCCCTGATTGCAGGAGCGGTTCTGTTTGGTCTTGTCAGTTTCTTTGTTTTTGGATTTATGTATGTGTTAGATGACGGGGTATATGTGCAGGCTGATGTGGAACGCAGATATCCCTATAAGGCACTCGGCATTATGACGCGGAACCAGAAGGGGCTTCAGCCCTTTGTCAGGGAATTGAAGGCCGATCTTCTGTATGTGATGGGAGATTCCAGGGACATGCTGCTTCTGGATATGGATAATCACGGAGAGCTGCGTCAGGCTGATATGGATAAGCTCTTAAACTGGGAAGAGGGCGGAACCCTCGGCGGTGATAAGGATATCGGTGGCGAACTGGTATGGCATGTCCGCAAGGAGGATGAGGACGAGGAGGATGAAGACATTCTTCCGGAGCCTAAGGAATGGAAGATTACCGTATTTAATGAAAGTGACATGGGAGAAAAGCAGTGTGCAGCCATTCGTAAAAATGGCGGTGTGATTCTGCTGATCCCGTTTGGAAATGATGTAAGCCGTAAGACCGAGAGAATGCTGAGCTTCTTAAAGAATCAGGACTGCAACGTCTACGGTATTATCGTGACGGAAGCTGATGAAGAGTACCTGAACCGGTATTTTGCATAGCTTTTGAGCCGTCACGGATAAACATGGAAAGCAGGATAAGTTATGAAGCTTCAATTACTGGTATCAGCCGTGAAGGAAGAGGTTACGACTCTGGCGGAACGCATGAATGTCCGGACGGATGCATGGATTGTGAATCAGTGTGACCGGTTTGGCTATCAGGAATATGAATACAGGGAGCATATCATCCGGTGTCTGTCGATGGCAGAACGGGGCGTGGGACTGAGCCGTAATACGGCACTGATGCGTGCCGATGGAGATATTCTCCTGTTTTCAGATGAAGATCTCATATATCAGGATGATTATGAACAGAAAGTACTTCAGGCATTTGAGCAGCATCCACAGGCACAGGTCATTACCTTTAATTTTGAGGTAGACGAACGGAGAAGAACGTATTATAACGAAACCGGGCATTGGGTTCACTGGTATAATTATGGCAGATATCCTGCGTATGCGATTGCTGTCCGGCGGGATGCAATTTTAAAAGCGAATGTAACCTATTCCCTGTTATATGGCGGTGGCGCGAAATACAGCAACGGGGAGGACAGTCTGTTTTTACATGACTGCCTGAAAAAGGGACTGCGGATTTATGCAGATACGGCATTGCTGGGTAAAGAGGTGTACCGTCAGTCAACCTGGTTTTCAGGATACCATGAGAAGTTTTTCCTTGACAGAGGGGTATTATATCATGATCTTTACGGATGTATGGCGAAGCTGTTTTCTATCCGTTTTTTATGGAGCAACCGGAAAGAAATGCTTACCACAATAAACTTCCGGACAGCTTACGGACTAATGAAACAGGGGATCCGGGAAGGAAAGCTGCGATAGGCGGAGAGGACGCTTATGATTTTATATAGTTTGGTAGCAGTGCTGGCAGCAGGACTTTCGCTGCCGGTCGATAATCATTATGAAAACAAAGGATTTCTATATACACGTCAACAGATACTGAACAGGCTTTGTCTGGTATCTGTTTTTCTGCTTTTATTTCTGGTGTCGGCACTTCGCCTGAATGTGGGAAATGATTACGCGAAATATGTGGAATTTATGCATCTGATCCGGTGTGATGCGGTGGTTCCTACGGAATTCGGTTTTAACTGGGTGGTAAAAATTCTGTACGGAATCAGCGGATTTGAGAATTATCTGCTCGTCTTTGCCGTGTTTGCATTTGCGACCATTTACCTGTTTTTAAAGGCGATTTTTCAGCAGGCGGATTCGTTCCCGTTCAGCTTTTTCCTGTTTATGGCATTGGGATATTATTTCCAGACCTTTAACACCGTGCGGTACTATCTGGCACTTGCGATTGCCCTCTTTGCCATTCCCTATGTGCTCCGGAAGGAGTGGGGGAAGTTTATTCTGCTCATTCTGCTGGGGGCGACGATGCATAAGTCTCTGCTTGTCGTGATTCCGTTGTATTTCCTTGCCTCCCGTTGCTGGAAAAAGTGGCAGCTGGTCCTTGCGGCGCTGTTCTGTTCGACCTTTTTCTTCCTGCAGGATTTTTACTTAAAGCTTGTCGTATTCCTGTATCCGACCTATGAGGATACCGAATATTTAGAGGGTGGAACCAGCATGATTAATATTCTGCGCTGTGCAGCCGTGCTTGTTCTGGCACTTCTTTGCTATAAGAAATGTGTAAAGGAGAATATAAGGAACCGCTTTTACTTTTACTGTAATCTGGGCGCACTGGTGATGTATGTCTGCTGCTCGTTTTTGCCGATTATTTCAAGAATCGGATATTATCTGACAATTACCCACATCTTCTTTCTTCCTGCACTGGTGAATGGAATTGAGAATGAAAAGCTTAAGAAGCTGTGCCGCGTGGGTGTGATTCTGGCGGGAATTGTGTATTTTGCGGTATTTATTCTGATGAAAGCCGGAGAGAACGGGCTTCGTATTCTGCCCTACCAGACCTTCCTGTTCCATGAGATGGTGCCGATTCTGTCAGATGTCACATAGTGCGTAGGAATGGCATGGCTGAACAGTTACATAGCCTCACTATGCCAAAATGATAGTATAGGTTCAGGAGGTGTGAAATGACACCGTTTTTTTCGATTATTGTTGTATGTCTAAATCCCGGTGAAAAGCTGCTGCAAACCCTGCAGAGTATTCAGAAGCAGGAATTCCGGGATTATGAAATTGTTTTAAAGGATGGCGGATCAACAGATGGCTCGTTACAGAAGCTGGATCCGGAGCAGTCCGGGTTACATGTTGTAACGAAGCCGGACCGGGGAATCTATGATGCCATGAACCAGGCAGTAGAAGAGGCAAAGGGACGTTTTGTCTTTTTCCTGAATTGCGGGGACTGGTTCATGGACGAACAGGTGCTTGCAGACATGCATGACCGGATTGCCGGGCACGAACAGACGGGTACAGAGCGCTCTGCAATTTACTATGGAAATGTGTACGAGCGTGTGACAGGGCAGCTTGTTTCTTCGAATCCGAAGCTTAATGCGTTTGGATGCTACCGGAATGTGCCATGTCATCAGGCGTGCTTTTATGAACGGGAGCTGCTTTTACGACATCCGTTCCAATTGGAATACCGGGTGCGGGCAGACTATGAGCAGTTTCTGTGGTGCTTTTTTGAAGCAAAGGCGAATCCGTTTTATACCGGGATTACGGTGGCGGATTATGAAGGCGGGGGATTCTCGGAAACAAAGAAGAATCTTGCCGTATCGAAAGAGGAACACAGGGAAATAGTACAGAAATATATGTCTTTCGGACAGCGGTTTACCTACCGGCTGATTCTATGCCTGACGCTTGCGCCTCTTAGGACCCGGATATCGAAGAATGAAAAGACGGCAGCACTTTATAACCGGCTGAAAGCTGCACTTTACCGGAGATGAGTGTGACAGGGAACGGGCAGGAAGGACAGAGCAGGTCAATGAGTGATACGAAGTATCAGAAAAGGGGGACTGGCAGATGAAGAAGGTCTTATGGATTTGTAACATCATGCTTCCGGCGATTGCAAGGGAACTGGGGATGCCCTATTCAAACCGGGAGGGATGGTTATCCGGAATTTATGATAAGACATTGAAGGGGGAGGTTCCGTTTGAAATTACGGTCTGCTTTCCGATGCGGAAGGAGGACATTGACAAGGTTCCGGTAACGGGTGTTCTTGACTGTGATGCAGCAGAAGCAGAGGAAAATGCAGAGAGCAGAAGCAAAGGGAAGCGAGAAAGGAATGCCGGGTTTTTGAAGATTAAGGGATCCGGGAGACCGTGCTATGCCTTTGAGGAAGACTTATTAAAGCCTGAAAACTATGATCCGGTGCTGGAAGCACGGATTCGGGGAATCCTGAAGGATGTGAAACCGGATATGATTCATATATTCGGAACCGAGTTTCCGCATTGTCTGGCAGCAGTACGTGCCTTTCACAATCCACAGAAGACGCTGATCGGTATTCAGGGCCTGTGCGGAGAGATTGCAAAGACGTATCGTGCAGGACTTCCGGAGAATGTGTTTAAGCAGGCATCCTTCCGGGATGTAGTAAGGCGGGATTCCATGCGTCAGCAGCAGTATAAGTTTTATCAGCGTGCCGGGAACGAGAGGCAGGCGCTTCTTCTTACCGATCATATTACAGGCAGAACCGAGTTTGACCGTGCGGAGACTGCAAAGATCAATCCGCGGGCCAATTATTATTCCATGAATGAAACCATGCGTCAGGAGTTTTATGAGGGCAGATGGAAGCCGGAGCAGACCGAATGCCACAGTATTTTTTTGGGACAGGGTGATTATCCGCTTAAGGGAATGCATTTTCTGCTTGAGGCGATGGGAAGACTGAAGGAAAATTATCCGGATCTGAAGCTTTATGTTGCCGGAAACAGCATTATTTCCCATGAAACGGCGAAGGATAGATGCAGGCTCTCCGCATATGGAAAATACCTGCTTGTGCTGATCCGGTTATATGAGCTGCAGGATCGGGTCATTGTGCTTGGCAGGCTGTCTGCCGAAGAGATGAAGGCACAGTTTCTGCGTTCGAGTGTTTTTGTGTGTCCGTCGGTAATGGAAAATTCCCCCAATACCATTGGGGAAGCCATGCTTTTGGGTGTGCCGGTGGTGGCGTCGCGGACAGGAGGAATACCAAGCATGGTAGAGGATGGTGTGACAGGACTTCTGTTTCATAATGAAGACGTTGAGGATCTGGCCGATTCCATTGACCGGATCTGGTCGGATCAGTTGTTGGCAAAAGAATTGTCAGCGCATGAACGGATCCGGGCTTCCCATATCCATGATGGCAATAAGAATTATGAGCGGTTACTGGAAATATACCGGGAGATTTTGCAATGACCATAACGTTTGTTTCAAATTATATCAATCACCATCAGATTCCCTTTTCCAATGCGATGTATGCGCAGACAGGGGAGGACTACTGCTTTATCCAGACGGAGCCGATGGAAGAGGAACGCCGCAACATGGGCTGGTCGTCAGGAGAGGAGAAGCTTCCCTATGTGCACTGCCTTTATGAGGAAGAGGATTTCTGTATCCGCAAAATCATGGAAAGTGATTGCGTGCTTGCCGGATGGAGCGGCAGAGAGGATCTGATTGAGCAAAGACTGAATGCCGGGAAGCTGACCTTTCGTGTCACTGAGCGGATTTACCGTGAGGGACAGTGGAAAGCCATTTCACCGAAAGGTCTATATCATAAATACAAAGAGCATATCCGATACCGGAACGCCCCGGCCTATCTGCTATGTGCCGGGGCTTATGTGGCATCGGACTTCAGGCTGATCCATGCCTATCCGGGGAAAAAGCTGAAATTCGGATATTTTCCGGAGCTTCGTACCTATGAAGGGGATGCCCTCTGGGAGAAAAAGAGAAAAGACGGGATCGACATTATTTTTGCAGGACGGTTTATTCCTTTAAAGCATCCGGAATACATGATCCGTCTGGCAGCAGATCTTAAGAAGCTGTGGGAAGAGGGTCAGAGTAAGGAGGATACAGAAGCAGCGTTTCCACAGGTCCTCATCCATATGGCTGGAAGCGGTCAGATGGAGGAGGAGCTGCAGCAGATGGCAAAGGACCTGCAGGTTGAGAAGGAGGTTATTTTTTATGGCTTCCAGTCTCCGGCAGCCGTGCGTGACCGGATGGAACAGAGTCACATTATGGTGTTCCCAAGTAACCATCTGGAGGGCTGGGGAGCCGTAGTGAATGAAGCAATGAACAGTGGCTGTGCAGTTGTGGCCTGTGAACAGGCGGGGGCTGTGCCTTACTTAATTAAAAATGGTGAGAATGGATTTATTTTTAAGAAGGATTATAAGGAGCTGCTGCAGGAAGTAACAGAGCTTGTGAAGAAGCCTGAACTGCGACTGCGTATGGCAAAGGCGGCGAATGAAACCATTACGACCTGTTGGAATGCGGAGCATGCAGCCTTAGAGCTGCTGCGCGTGATTAAGGAAGTGCACAAAAGCGGTAAACTGGTTCCTGCGAAAGAAGGGCCATTAAGCAGAGCGTAACGTAATTGCTGAAAAGCTGTATGAGGCCGATTTGGAATGGATTTTGCATCGTAACTGTGAAGGTACTGAACAGTTACGAATTAGAAAGGATTTTGAGATGGATCAACCGATAATAATCAGCGTGATTGTGCCGGTTTACAATATATTTGAATATTTGCCAAGATGCGTGGACTCCATACGGAAGCAGACCTATCCTTATCTGGATATTATTCTGGTGGATGACGGATCGACAGACCGCACCGGTGCACTGGCAGAAAAGCTGGCACTTGAGGATAAGAGGATCCGTGTTTTTCATAAGGAAAACGGGGGATCTTCTTCTGCGAGAAACTTAGGGATCGCACAGGCAAAGGGTGAGTATCTGGGCTTCGTGGACAGTGATGATTATATTGAGCCGGAGATGTATGAGCGGCTTTTAGCGGCAGCGCAAGAGGAGAATCTGCTGATGGTACAATGCTCACGGGATGAGATTGATGAGCGGGGGAACCGGCTTCCGGATGTCTGTGAGCCACCGGAGGAAGCGGAGATCCGGGATAGTCAGTTTATTATGAGGGAGCTGCTGCTTCATCGTGGAGACTGCTCCTTTTGTACAAGACTGACGCACCGGTCCCTGTTTGAAAACCGGAGGTTTCCGGAAGGAGAGCTGAACGAGGACTTTTATCTGCTGGTGCAGATGCTGCCGGAGGTACCCGGGATTGCCGTACTGCCGCAGCAGGATTATCACGTATTTTATCGATATGGAAGCAATTCCAGAACGCATGATGAAAATTATTTTCCTCCCGTGTTTACGGATATTGTAAGGAATGCAGACCGGGTTTCGAAGATTGTGGAGGAGCAGTACCCGCTTCTTGCACAGGAAGCAATGCGGTTCGGGTTGTTTCAACGGCTGGATTATATGCTGCATATTCCTGTTACGATGATGAATTCCGACAATGAGTTTTATCAGCAGGTGAAGCAATATCTTCGTAAGCACAAAAAGGAGATCCGGAAGAATCCCTACCTGACAAAGAAGAATAAAACCTATCTTCTTTTGCTCGGAACGGCGCCGAAGCTGGTACGCAAGGTGCATTGGGCATTACGGAAAAACAAGATTCAAGAGGAGAACTTGCGTGGAGAAAAAGAATAAAAAGATTTTTTTCATAGGAATGGTACTGCTTCTGTGTCTGCAGATCATTGTGCTGTTTTATTATGGAAGCCGCAAGGCCGGATTCCATGAGGATGAGCTGTATTCCTACTATTCCTCCAATAAGACAGCGGGTCTTTTCGTAAATGACAGGGAATGGACAACCGGTGAAAGCTTTCGAAATGAACTTGTGGTGCTGCCGGGAGAGCAGTTCCGGTACGGGGTGGTGAAGCAGATGCAGTCGTGGGACGTGCATCCTCCGCTTTATTATTATCTGCTTCATACGGTGTGCTCCCTGACACCCGGGATTTTCAGCAAATGGCAGGGAATCAGTGTAAATCTTGCAGGGTTTGTGATTTCCTTTATCCTGCTTGCCTATGCCGCTTATCTTACAGCGGTATATCCCATGAGCAGGCAGCCGGAGCTTTCAGACAGTCAGAAGCAGGCTTACCGGAAAAGGGGATATGCCCTTGCCGGAACTGTCTGTGCGATGTGGGGCTTTGGTGCTGCGGTGATTTCGGGCGTGATGTTTATCCGGATGTACCAGTGGCTGACCGTGTTTGTACTGTTATGCCTGTGCCTGCATCTGCGTGCCCTTGTCCGGAAAAGGGAGAGCTGGAAGTTTTATCTGCTGCTTGCTGTTACGGTGTTTCTCGGATTCCTGACACAGTATTATTATATTATTTTTCATTTCTTCCTGGGAGTCGGATTCTGCCTGTATCTTTTGAAGGAAAGGAAATGGAAGAGCCTTGTGGCTTATGTGGGAACGTGTGCAGCCGCCCTTGGGGCAGCGCTTGTTTATTATCCTTCGGCACTTTCCCATATTTTCAAGGGATACCGTGGAACGGAGGCGGTCGGTGAGTTTACCAATGCTTCCAATACCCTGGAACGAATACAGTTTTTTGCCGGACTGTTTGATAAATATATGATGGGCGGTTTTCTGGCAATCTGGCTTCTTTTGATCTGTCTGATTGCCGTGACCAACCGGTTTTTACAGAAAAGAGCGGAAGGGTCAGGGAGAGAACAGAAGCGGGAGAGGATTCTGACGCCGCCGGTCGGACTTCTGCTGTTTACCGCAGCAGGATATTTTTTCACGGTTGCGAAGACTGCACTGCTGCTTGGAGAAACTTCAAACCGCTATGAACTTCCGATCTACGGAGTCCTGGTTCTCCTGCTGGTATATAGCCTGTATATGGTGCAGAAAGAAATGGAACAGGGAAATGCACAGGCTGCTGAACGGATCGCATTGATGGCATCTCCAAATCTGCCCAAGGAAGAGATCAGGAAACAGAGGGCACCGGGGAAGAAGCAGAAAATTACAGGAAAAGCGGCAGTGCTTGTAGTGCTTTTGATGGCGGCACTGAATCTGACCGGTAATAAAGTATTTTTCCTTTATCCGGAGGAAGCAGGGGTGCAGGAATTTGTCCACCGGAATGAAACAACACCGGTGATTGTTCTGTATAATGAAGCTTCCGAAACGCATATCTGGTGGCTGTTGGATGAACTGAGTGAGTATGAGAATATTTACCTTGCCTCCATTTCGGGAGAGGGAGAGATTCTTACCAGTGAGAACTTCCTGAATGGAAATGCCGCAGAGTCTCAGAAATACATTATTTATATGGCAGATTGTGAAAATCAGGGGGAGGAGCTGCAGCGGCTTCTCGGGACAGAATTCCCGGATGGCTCCGATGCTTCTGGGGAGATTTCATATGAAGAAGTCGCCCGGAAGAATATGTGGACGATCTATGAAATCTGTTCAGTTAAATAAGGACTATGTTAAGGGGTCTGGGGTCTGCCAGTTAGTGTTTGAAGTTATCACAGATATGTGATAAGATATAAGCGTATGTACAGCGAATAGTAAGGAGATTTAAATTATGTTATTGGATGACAAGACCATACTGATTACCGGAGGAACAGGATCTTTTGGTAAATGTTTTACGAAATATGTGCTGACTCATTATCATCCGAAGAAGATTATTATTTATTCCAGAGATGAATTTAAGCAGTTTATCATGGCAAATGAATTTAAGGAATATGCGGACAGGCTTCGTTTCTTTATCGGAGATGTGCGTGATAAGGAACGCATGATGCGTGCCTTTGAGGGTGTGGATTATGTCATTCATGCAGCAGCCTTAAAGCAGGTTCCGGCATGTGAATACAATCCGAACGAGGCAATTAAGACGAATATCCATGGTGCCCAGAATGTCATTGACTGTGCACTGGATTCCGATGTGAAGAAGGTGGTTGCTTTATCTACTGATAAGGCGGTGAACCCGGTGAACCTTTATGGTGGCACGAAGCTGGTTTCGGATAAGCTGTTTATTGCAGCGAATGCGTATGCCGGTTCCAAGGACATTAATTTTTCCATCGTGCGTTATGGAAATGTGGCAGGAAGCCGTGGCTCCATTATTCCGTTTTTCCATAACATCATTAAAAATGGTGGTAACGAGCTGCCGATTACTGATTACCGCATGACCCGTTTCTGGATCAGTCTGACGGAGGGTGTAGAGCTTGTGATCAAGGCTCTTGAGGAAGCAACCGGTGGGGAAACCTTCATCAGTAAGATCCCTTCCTTTAAGATTACCGATCTTGCAGAAGCAATGCTTCCCGGATGTAAGATGCCGGAGGTTGGTATCCGTCCCGGCGAGAAGCTGCATGAAATCATGGTAACCACGGAGGATTCTGCTACTACCTATGAATATGACAAGCATTTCATCGTATATCCGCAGGTGGTATGGAATGATAAGCAGAAGATCAACGAAAGCGGCCGCAAGGTAGAAGACGGCTTTTCCTACAGCTCCGGTAACAACACCGAATGGCTCAGCGTTGAGGACATCCGCAAGCTGCTGGAGACACTGGATCTGGAAAAGTAGGATTTGCGGAACAGAAAGACTTGCAGAACGGAGAGATTCGCAGGAATAGAGATAAGACAAAAAGATAAGATGTTTAATGCCAGACACCCTCATGAAAGTCATGAGGGTGTTTTCACGTGTGAGCTGCGATACTGGGTGGGTGAAATGTGATAGTAGTTCTTGAAGGCTTTGCTGAAATAATGATTATCTGTGTAGCCAAGACGCCTGGCAATATCGGTGATTTTATGATCCGGCTGTAAAAGAAGCTCTGCTGCACGTTCCATATAATAATTTCTTTGATTTCATTGACCTGGCAGCTTCTGCAGGTGTCCTTCCTACATTACAGTACAATCTCATATGTTTCTTATTTCTATATTGACCTTGACTGAACCAGAATTACGGAATGGATGCTTCGGGGAGCTGATTCCTCACATGGAAGCCTCCTTGCACTGGCCATGGAATTGTGTACCCGGAAGTATGGCAGGTGCCAATGGCCCATGATTCCGGAGGAGTGCTGGCAGGAGGTCTACGAAAGGTTCATGGCTGCGAAGGATTTACCAGTATAGCTTCATATCTTCCAGAGCTTCGTCATCAGATAAAGAGAGACTGTTTTTGATTCGGTCAAGCGTATTTTCGAAGCTGCAGCCCAGATCTTTACAGTTACTGATGAGAGCTTGGATAACCTGATTCCGACCTTCGATCAGGCCGGAATTGCGACCTTCGATAAGCCCGGTGTTATGTCCTTCGGTTACTCCTTTGGTATAATAAGAATTAATTAAATCACACACGGTAGATTCTCCTTTCTTAGCAGGTGAAGTAAATAGTGGAATAGAGTTTAAATATTGATCATCGCCGGTCAGAGCATGGAGCATCCGGATCACCTCTTCCGGGTGCTTCATAGTCTGGTTTCGTTTCAACAGACTTTCACGATCACATAAGTAGTCGAGGATGATGCGTAGGTCATCCTGAAACAGTTCACGTAGTTCTTTTTTTAGAAAACACATATCAAATACATGTAACGAGGTATCATTGATGTAAGCCTTCACAGCAGGGTGTGGCTTATAACGGAATAATCCGATAAGAGAGCGGGATGTATTCCATGGTTCCCTACTCCAATTCAAAACCAGTGTAATAACTGGATAGACACCGCGCTCCAAGTGCTGATACTGTGATCGGTAAGCAGCACCATCATAGCCTGCACAGCGAAGTGGCATGTGGGCATCTATGATACTTTGGTTTTCAAGGTTATAAAGTGCATGAATTTCGCCGTTATGCAGTTCGTACATGCTGCAGTCACGGAACTGCTGGTGGGTTTGCTTGTCTGTTCCGATATAAAGACTCTCTGTTGGGCCGGCTAACAGATCGGCTTCGTTCACAACTTTCTCACCGGAATAGACTAAGACATTGATTAGTTCAGCAAAAACGTCCCGGCATCCAATCAGCATTTTCTGGGTATGATCTTTTTCTCCCATTGGTTCTCCTTTTCTGATGTGGTCAGACAGAAATGAAAATCCTCTGCCTTTAAATAATGAAAGTTACGTGAATTTAAAAGCATAGATTTCCTAAATGGGTGGTTAGGAATTCCTAAAATACAGATACCACAAACAGAACTGACCAGATCGCAGATCGTAACACAGATCGTGGGTACGACACTGCAAGTGTCAATATCGCATAGATCTACACTGTAATCATTTAAAACTTCAAATTCATACTTGGGGTATATGTCTGGAATTCTGAAAAAGAATTTAATAAGATACCACAGAAGTTGTATGCTTTTCTATAAAATAGCATAAAAAGGAAAGGGATGCAATGGAAAATTTATGAATACAGATAAATATGATCGAGTAAATGAATCATTTAATACATCATTTAAAGATACTTCAAAACTCTTGACTTTGACCTAAGGGAAAACATTAAACTAAATACAGTGGACAAATTTTCGGGGGGGGGTAGTATAATGTACCTATTACACGGCAGGTTCAGTGGATAACCGGTCCGTCATCCGGAGTTACAAAAGAAAAGTTTTAAGAGGGGGAAATCATGGAGAAGAAAAAACAATCCTTACGCGAGGTGTATGTAAACAATATCTATGCAGTTCGTCTGACTGCATCTGCAAGCAAAAGCAGAGTGATCCACTCGTTCTTTGGGAAATTGATCGGAAATTTGGAATGGGTATTCTTTAGTGGATTTTTCATGCGGTACATTGTTAACCAGTTAGAGCAGGGAAAAGAATTTTCTGAAATTTTTGCTTTTATTCTGATATGCGGAGCTGTGTTCTTTTTGCTTGCGATTTATCAAAGTTATGTTGAAAATGTTGCAGTTCCGCTCGCGGAACCTGAAATCTATGGAGAAATCTATGAGAAGATTTATGAAAAGGCCAGGAATGTGGAATTAAGGTGTTATGAGGATCCGGATTTTTACAATCAGTATACGATGGCAGCTGATCATGCGGTGGAGAGGGTAACCGCAATTACAGATAATATATGGGGAGTTGTAACTGGGATTATGGCATCGTTTCTGGTGCTGTGGACGATGTACCGCATTGATCCAGTGTCGGTTTTGTTTGTTTTCTGTCCGCTTATCGGCAACTTTTTATTTGGAAATCTGAAAAATAAATTTGAGTATATGCGCTATCAGGAGGAAGCACCGAAGGATAAGGTGCTTAACTATGTGAACCGTGTTTTGTATCTGCCGGACTATGCAAAGGAAATACGATTATCCGAAGTGTTTCGATTGTTGAAACGGCAGTATAATGAGGCAACGGATGAAAAATCCGATCTTGCCGGAAAATACGCATGGCGTATCGGAAGCATGAATGTTTTGTGGCATTTTTTTACCTTTACCGTTATGTTTGAAGGTGTGTTATTGTTTGCCATATATAAGAATCTGATTATTGGAAGTATGTCATTAGCAGATCTTACGGTCATGAGCAGTCTGATGGTGGCGGCTACCTGGATATTGATCGGATTATTCAATAGTGTGATGGAGACGATGAAAAATGGATTATTTATCTGCAATCTGAGGACATTTCTGGAGTATGAAGAGAAGATTCCGGAGGATCAGGATGGCATTTTGCCATCGAAGGAACTGGAAAGCCTGGAATTTGAAAATGTTTCTTTTTCCTATAAAGAGGAAGAAACAATTCAGGGATTGTCTTTCCGGATAACACATGGAGAGAAGATTGCGTTGGTGGGACATAATGGGGCCGGAAAAACAACAATTATTAAATTGATGCTGCGCTTATATGATCCTGCAGAGGGAACGATCCGGGTAAATGGGATTGATATCCGGAAATATAATCTACGGGCATATCGGGAGCTGTTTGCGACCGCATTTCAGGATTATCAGCTTTTTGGAGTGACCATCCGGGAGAATATTCTTATGGGAAAGCATCCGGAAAAGGAGGAGCAGCTTGTTGCCGAAGTGCTTAAAAAGGTTGGAATGTATGAGAAAGTAGCAGCTTTATCGAAAGGAATCGATAGTGTGGTAACCAGGGAATTTGCAGATGACGGCGTGGTCTTTTCGGGAGGGGAAGGACAGAAAATAGCGGTGGCCAGAGCGTTTGCCAAAGAATCTCCGATTCGGATTTTTGATGAACCATCAAGTGCGCTGGATCCGATTGCGGAATATAAACTGTTTAGCAGCATTATGAAAGATGGGGAGAGCCATACCATGATTTTTATTTCACACAGGCTGTCCTCGGTGAAAGACGCCGACCGGATCTTTATGCTGGAACAGGGAAGACTGATCGAAGAAGGGACGCACCGGGAATTGATCCAATTCGATGGACGCTACGCAGAAATGTATAAAAAGCAGGCAATGAATTATCTGGCAGTAGAAAGTGTCGAGGGGGTGGCATTATGACAAAAGAGAAAAAGAAGGAAGGGAAAGAGGCCGGACAGTCTGCCTTACAGGTATGGAAAAATAACTGGTTTTTACTAAAGCTGTGTTTTGCAGCCTCTCCGGTTTACATGATTACCTATCTGCTGGATGCAATCCGGGGACAGTTTTTTATTTTCCTCGAGCATACCTACGGAATTGGTTATGTATTGGAAGCCGCAGAATTTGGTTATCCCTTCCGGAATGTGGCGGTCTTTTTAATTACGATTGCAGCATTGATTACCCTTGGAATGATTTTTTCAGCACTGGTCAGTAATTATTTTGAGGTGAGGGAGCTTCCTAAAATACGCCGCAAGGTGAAAATGATGCTTTATGAGAAAGCAAGGACACTGGATCTGCAGTGCTATGACAATCCGGATTATTATAATGAATTGACTCTTGCCATAGCAGAGGCCGATCGTCAGATCGACCGGTGTATTCTCTTTTTGAAAAAAGTGGCTTGTGGTATTACGGGATTTCTGTCGGTAGGGATTTATTTTCTGGTGAAGGATAAATTTTCAATCTTACTGGCACTTGCAGCATTCCTTATCGCATATATGTTCAATCAGTTGTACAATAAGCTTTCGTATAAGATCCGGGTGGAACGAAATCCATATGAACGGAAACGGGAATATGTAAAGAGAGTTTTTTATCTGAATGATTATGCAAAGGAAATGCGGCTGCATCCGGATGTATCACGGATTTTGTTTGAGGATTTCAAGAAAGCAAATGGAGATATTTATGAAGTAGAAAGAAAGTATGCCGGGCAACGGTTTTTCTTAAGCTTTTTGAAAAAATACATCGGGAATGACTTTATCAGTGATGTGATTTATATTTCCTATCTGGTGTATCAGGCGGCAGTGAGAAAAGTGCTTTCTTTCAGCAGTGTGGCGATCCTGTATAATTCCTTTGGAAATCTTAAGTGGAATTTGAGAATCTTTACAGACCTTTGTCCGTATGCATGCGAAACCAGCTTGTATGTACAGAAGATTCTTGATTTCCTGAATACAGAATCCAGGGTTACCAGTGAGCAGAATCGGACAGTGACGAAAAAGGCCAAGGAGATCGAATTTCAAAACGTATCGTTTTCTTACCGGAAGGATGGAGAAGATATTCTAAAGGACATTTCCTTCCATATTAAACCGGGAGAGAAGTTCGCATTGGTTGGGTATAACGGAGCCGGGAAGACGACATTAACGAAGTTGTTGATGCGGCTCTATGATCCGACACAGGGGGATATTCTGGTAGATGGAATTTCGATCCGGGATTACGCGGTGGAAGAATACCGTAATTCTATCGGGGCAGTTTTTCAGGACTTTAAAATCTTTGCAGGAACAGTTGCTGAAAATATCATTCTGGATGATGCAGAACCGGACAGAAAAAGGGCAGAGAACGCCCTTGAACGGAGTGGTCTGAGGGAGAGAGTTGACAGTCTGCCTGAGAAAACGGAGACACAGTTGACGACCGAATTCGCGGCAGATGGTGTCAATCTCTCAGGGGGAGAAAGCCAGAAGCTGGCGATCAGCAGAATCTTTTACAAGGATGCCGGACTGATTATTTTAGATGAACCGTCGAGTGCGCTGGATCCGATTGCAGAGTATCAGTTGAATCATTCGATGCTGGAGGCAACGGAGAATAAGACAGTGATTTTTATTTCCCACAGACTGTCTACGACGCGGCTGGCAGACCGGATTTATCTGCTTGAACAGGGAAAGATTGTGGAGCAGGGATCGCACGAAGAGCTTCTTGCGAAGGATGGCAGATATGCTGCAATGTGGAAGGCACAGGCAGGGCAGTATCTTGGCGTTTCCTGGTTGCCAAACGTTCTATCTTCGCATATGCTGATAGCAGAAGAGTAGAGCGCAGCCTGTGGTCAGTATTTGTTCCGTATGATAGGAGTTGCTGGAGCAGAGGCGGAGACTGGAAAGCGAGAAGGCAGCATGATGAATCAGCACAGAGTGACAGAACACAGTGGTATAGACAGCATAGGCAATACAGCGGATAGTAGTCATACAGATGGCATAGATATGAAAATTGAGAGCAGATATTTAGAACAGGCGCTGAGGCTGCACAAGCAGCATCCGGTAGTGGATATGCATCTGGATCTGGCAGGTGAGCTTGTGCTGCGACATGAGCTGGGCGAGCAGAATGTCCTGTACCACCGGTATCTTAAGAATTTTTATCAGGCAGGCATCCGGGTGATAGCCTCTTCAATTTATGTGGCAAACTGTGATGTGGACCATGCGTGGGCGAATGCGCTGATGCAGATTAAGCTTTTAAAGGGAGAGATAGTTACCTGTAATCTGGAACTTCAGAGGTCCCGGGAGAAGGAACCGCTCTATGAGAGGGTCTTGCTGATCCGGAGCCGGCAGGATCTTGCGAAGCTTCTGGATCAGAAGAATACAGAAAAAAGGGAGCTTGGAATTCTTCTTTATATGGAAGGTCTCGAGTGTATTGGAGAAGAGACAGACCGACTCGAGGAGCTTTTCAGGCAGGGAGTCCGTGGAGCAGCGCTTACCTGGAGCAGAAAGGATGCACTGGCAACAGGCTGCTGTAAGGCTTCGGAGCATCGTCAGATACGGGGAGGACTTACTGAAAAGGGGATGGAGACGGTCCGGAAACTGGAGGAGCTAAACATGTTTCTGGATGTGAGCCATTTAAATGATGACGGATTTACAGATGTATGCCGTATTACGACACGCCCCTTTGTGGCAACACACTCAAACAGCAGGACGATATATGACAATTACCGGAATCTGACGGATGGACAGATGCAGAAGCTGGCGCAGCAGGGCGGCATTATGGGACTGAACGGATGCCGTTACATTACGGGTTCTTTAAATGGCGGTCATCTGCTCAGAATGTGTGAGCATATTGAATATGAGACCGCAAGACTTGGAGCACAACATATCGGCTTTGGTTTTGATCTGTGCGATTCCTATGACGAAGCACGAGCCGGATTGCAGGGAAAAGAGCCGCCGGTACAGAAGAATGACTGCCTGCCGGATCATGCACGGATTCCGATGGTGACAGCAGCTCTTTTGCAGCGCGGCATGTCAGAAGAAGACATGGTTTTCATTATGGGGAAAAGCTGGATTTTGTATTTAATGGAAATACTTCCATAAGTGAGGCAATTCTTACTTATGGTTTGCATAATCGAGGGGAATACTCTATAATCGTAAGTAAAAGAAGCAGAAGTAACAGCTTAGCCATGCCCATTCATAAGCTGCCGGATTGTACAGATTGACTGACAAATATACGTGTTTTCCGGCAGCTTATTTCATGTCGGGCGTCCGCCCTATAGAAATGATTGTATAAGCAGCCCTTAGTGAGCAAGCTCCCACGGTCATTTTGCACAATCATTTCTGCATGGCTGAACTGTTATAAGCAGAATGCTGCACTTCGGAATATAGGGTGATTTCCGATTGGGGAAGAGCCGGAAATGGAGGGAAGGTATGAATTTACAGGAAGCAAAGGACAAGCTGCACAAGGCAGGCCAGGAGCAGGTTTTAAGATATTATGAGGAGCTTTCCGAAGAACAGAAGGAAGTATTGCTGAAGCAGATTGAGGATACGGATTTTTCAATTCTGGATGCGGTGAAGGATGGAAAGAAGGATCCGCAGAAGGGTGTGATTACTCCCCTTGCAGCCATGCAGCTTAAGGAGATCGAAGAGAAAAAGACGCAGTTTAGGGAAACCGGTTTACAGGCGATCCGTGAGGGAAAGGTTGGTGCGGTGCTTCTTGCCGGTGGAATGGGAACTCGGCTTGGATCCGACAATCCGAAGGGAATGTTTAATATCGGTCTTACAAAGGAGGTATATATTTTCCAACGTCTCATTGAAAATCTGATGGATGTCGTGAAGGAAGCGGGGGTATTCATTCCACTTTATATTATGACAAGTGACAAGAATCATCAGGCAACGACTGCATTTTTGAAGGAGCATGATTACTTCGGCTATGCAGCGGAGCATATCACCTTCTTTATGCAGGAGATGGCACCGGCAACCGATTATGAGGGCAAGGTTTATCTTGAAGAAAAGTGGAAGATGTCCACATCTCCGAACGGGAATGGTGGCTGGTATCTGTCCATGCATAAATGGGGCATTGCACAGAAAGCGATGGAGGATGGCGTGGAATGGCTGAACATTTTCGCAGTAGATAACGTGTTACAGCGGATTGCCGATCCGGTTTTCGTGGGTGCAGTTCTGGAGAACCAGTGTGTAGCCGGCTCGAAAGTGGTAAAGAAGGTAACCCCGGACGAGAAGGTTGGTGTAATGTGCTTAGAGGATGGCAGACCGTCTATTGTAGAATACTATGAACTGACGGAGGAAATGCGTGACGCGAAGGATGCGGCAGGCGATCCGGCCTACAACTTCGGTGTGATTCTGAATTACCTGTTCCGGATTTCGGAGCTTGAGAAGATCCGTGAGAAGAATCTTCCCCTGCACGTGGTAGAAAAGAAGATTCCTTATTTAGATGAGCAGGGGGAAAAGGTGAAGCCGGAGGCTCCCAACGGATATAAATTTGAACAGCTTGTGCTGGATATGATTCATGAAATGGAAAACTGCCTGCCGTTTGAGGTAGAGCGCAGCAAAGAGTTTGCACCCATCAAAAATGCGACCGGTGTGGATTCCGTAGAGAGCGCAAGAGAGCTGTGTAAATTAAATGGAATTCAGTTATAACTACCCGGGCGCAAGATGCAGAATTGTTACTTGTCATGCCTCCAGAGAAGCTGCCGGTGGCAGGTTGGATGGTGGAACGAGGTACGAGTGAACAGTAACTCCAGACAACATTTTGACAGATAAGAGCAACATTTCTATATTGTGAAACTGTTCCGGGTGGCATATAATGAACCCATAGGTTACAGTTCACACAGCAGCAGTGACAGATTTGATGGTGGAACGAGGTGCGGGTGAGCAGTAACGTCCATAGAAAGCAAAACCAGGTCTTGAAGCAGGAAGCCCATTGGCTTAAGACAATGGGTAGTTCACAGAAGACATTTGGTATTACAGGGAAACAAGTCCTTAAGGAAAGTGAGGAGAGAAAGATGTCAATTTTAGTAACCGGAGGAGCCGGCTATATCGGAAGTCATACTGTGGTGGAGCTTCAGAATGCCGAATATGAAGTGGTTGTTGTGGATAACTTAAGCAATTCCAGCAGGGAAAGTTTAAAAAGAGTGGAGAAGATTACCGGGAAGCCGGTTACCTTCTATGAAGCAGACATTCTTGACCGTGAGGCACTGAACAGGATTTTTGAAAAAGAGAGCATTGAGTCCTGTATTCATTTTGCAGGTCTTAAGGCTGTTGGGGAATCCGTGCAGAAGCCCTGGGAATATTATGAGAATAACATTGCTGGAACACTGACGCTTGTAGATGTAATGCGTAAGCATGGCGTGAAGAACATTATCTTTTCCTCTTCCGCGACTGTATACGGAGATCCTGCAGTGATCCCGATTACCGAAGAGTGTCCGAAGGGACAGTGTACCAATCCATACGGTTGGACGAAGTCCATGTTAGAGCAGATCCTTACCGATATGCAGAAGGCAGATCCGGAATGGAATGTGATTCTGTTAAGATATTTTAATCCGATTGGAGCACATAAGAGCGGACTGATCGGAGAGAATCCGAATGGTATTCCGAATAACCTGATGCCGTATGTAACACAGGTTGCGGTTGGTAAGCTGAAAGAACTTGGTATATTTGGCAATGATTATGATACACCGGACGGAACCGGAGTCCGCGACTACATTCATGTTGTCGATCTTGCCATCGGTCATGTGAAGGCAATTAAGAAGCTTGATGAGAAGGTCGGACTGGCAATTTACAATCTGGGAACCGGAAAGGGCTACAGTGTTCTTGATATCGTGAAGAACTTCGAGGCTGCTACCGGTGTGAAGATCCCTTATGTGATTAAGCCGCGTCGTGCCGGAGATATTGCCACATGCTATTCCAATGCGGATAAGGCAAAGAGAGAACTGGGATGGGAAGCACAGTATGATATTAAGGAAATGTGTGAGGATTCCTGGAGATGGCAGAGCATGAATCCCAATGGATATGCGGATGCAAAGTGATTTAATATGACATCATAAAGCTGTTCTTAATAGTATTATGGAATGCTTATGAATAAAAAAAGGACCCGTAAGGATCCTTTTTTTTATAGGAAATTCTTATAAAGGTCTTTTAAGCCACATAGCAGTACATGAAGATGAAGTGACAGAAGCTTCCGGCCATGACGAAGAGGTGGAAAATTTCGTGGGAGCCGAAGAACTCATGCTTTTCATTGAATAAGGGGAGCTTTAAGGCGTAAATCACACCGCCGATGGTGTAGATGATGCCACCGGCAAGCAGCCAGAGGAAGGCAGCAGTGGGAAGTACCTGAAGGAGTGGACCGAATACGGCAACACAGGCCCAGCCCATGGCAATATAAATGACAGAGGAAAACCATTTCGGACAGGTGATCCAGCAGGCTTTCAGGATCATGCCGAACAGGGCAAGACCCCAGATAACGGCAAGCAGGGTGTAACCAAGCTTCCCGCCAAGGACAGTCAGGCAGATCGGGGTATAGGAACCGGCGATCAGTATAAAAATCATCATGTGATCAATCTTACGGAAGATGCGTAAGGGACGCCCGGACAGGTTCAAGGAGTGGTAGGTTGCACTTGCTCCATATAAAAGGATCATGCTCACGCAGAAAATACTGAGTGCGATAATGGATTCCCGGCCTGCATAGAGCGCTGCCTTGGTTAATAACGGAGCAGCAGCAAAGGCTGCCAGTAACATTGCTATAAAATGAGTAAGAGCACTTCCGGGCTCACGAATTGTAATTTGCATAAGAAAACCTCCTTTAAATAACAATACGTAGTATTTAAAACTACATTAGGAATAAGTAAATACTACTACATAAGATATGCAGTGTCAATCATTTTATTCACAAACGAGTTGGAGGTATTATTGACAAACGATCAGAGGTATTCCAAATTGCTTTTTGTACAAATTTACATTCAGATGAATAACGATTTTGTGACAATCCGGCAGCTTATGAATGGCCATGGCTGAACTGTTACAAATCTGATTTTAATCTTCTTCAATGACCTGAATTTCCAGATAATCAAAATCAATATGCTCAATGAAGCTGTCCTGTGTAAAACGTGTTTTGGAATGGCGTTTAAAGTCCCTGATATTGAGGTCCAGCCAGATGGGACGGGTGAGATCCAGCTCATAGCAGGCCTCATCCAGTGCCTGAAATACCTTATGGGTACGGGTATCCTCCTGATCATTACAGATCACCACATCTTTTAGTAAATGATTTTCTTTAAATATTTTAGCCCATAAACGAAACATTTCAGGATCTCCTTATATAATCTTGACAGTATCTGTTTAAAATTCCTCTTCCATATTCTGAATGGCTGTGGTCTACCACTGATTCCAGGTAAGCAGAACCAGTGTGATGAGGATGACAAAGGCAAGCACCAGATATTCCAATATGGCTGCACAGATCTGATGTACCCTGCTTTCCATACGGGAACGGTCGCAGAACTGGATCAGCCCGATGACGGAGAACAGAAGTCCGACCACCACATAGCGGAAGTTGGCACTGCAGGTATAGGGGTACTTAATAATAAAAGCAATAAAGGTCAGTACAACGAGAACATAACCAACCAGCAGGAACACGCCGAGCTCACGGTTTCCTTTGCGGATTTCCCGGATTGCCATGAGAATATTGATGACAAATAACAAAATGCCAAGCGTTGCTGCCAGGATCAGGGCAACACGGCAGCACTGTAAAAGGAAATCGGATAATTCCGGACGGACTTCGTCAAAGATGGAGGTCCGGAACAAAATCTGCCAGGTGTTGCAGATGGTATTTCCGTTGATGGTGTGGAACGGATAAGCAAGCTCCATAGAGGCAGGTAGTCCGAAAATCTGCTGGTAGGAGAACTTGCCGATGTACTGCTCGGATTCCGGAGGCAGAATCGGTACACCGGGATTTGTATTGTAGAAAACGAGGTTCCGGATTACCCAGGAAAGACCGATCCCGGCAGTCAGGACACCGAAAATGGCAAATCCGCGGATGGATTTCCAGATGTGTCCGGCTTTGCATTCTTTTACAAAATGCATCAGGAAAACGGCCGCCAGAGGGAATGCCATTACGGCAACATTTAATTTGGTAATCATTCCAAAGCCTAACGATAAGGCAATAAGAATGAGATTTTTCAGAGATTTATGCTCCATCCAGCACAGGGCAAAGTAGAAGCAGGTAAAGGTAAGCAGTGTCGATAACATATCGTTATTGACACTTGCAGACATATAGATCATGCCGGGATGAAAGGTGAGCAGTGCCATGGCAGGCACCATACAGGTATCGGAGCATTTGATTTTCTTTAAAATGCCATATCCGACGGTAAGACACAGGCTGGAATATAAAAGGGTCAGAGCCTGGATGTTTTCAAACGCCAGACGGTCACCGGCACCAAACAGCATCTGCAGATCAATGAACAGGCAGGAAAGGATGTGGTGAAAGGGCGGATGATAATAGGAGAACAGCTTATAAGGGCTGAAATCCGGAAGATGCCCGAACTTACACAGGTATTCGATATAGCCGAGGTGGCCGGGATTAATCAGATCATCGGACAATCCGGAGAAGTAGCCTTCGTCATGCTGGCGGTCGACTACGCCGGTGCAGATTACATAATAGCTTCGCAAAATTACGCCCCCGGTAATCAGAAGAAATACCTTATCATCTGTCGTGAGACGGCTATTCTTAACCATAAAAAAGCAGCCTGCCAGATAAAGGAGCAGGATCACAACGAACATGCCGGTTTTATACTCATGGGATAAGCCGGCAAGAGAAGGGCATGCCTGCATGAATACAGTATATAGAAAGAATATGCCGATTATGATGGAGGTACGGTATTGATCTGCTTTTTTGAAAATGACAGCTGCTTTTGTGTTCATAAATTACTCCTCGCTGAAAGTAATGAAACCGGAGTTTCCATTTATTTCTTTAAATCATTCGTAACTGTTCAGTACCTTCACAGTTACGATGCAAAATCCATTCCAAATCGGCTTCGCCGATGGGATTTTGCATTACTGAATCATTTTCTTACGGTCTCAGCAGTAAATGCATCGACCTGTACTGAATAGTTACAATCATTCATTATATCAAAGAGTGGCAAAACTTACTTTAGACACTCATATCATTACATTATTATAAAGAAAGAAAAAATCTTTGGCAATAACTTTGTTTTTAGAGGCAGACATGGTATCATAAGAAAGACAAAAAATATATGAAATTAGTAAAGGTACGGCATTTTCGAATGAAAACAATACAAAAGTCCGTTTTTGGAATACCGGGGAAAAAATTGAAGAATGGTTGTGGAGTCCTTTTTTTATTCCTGGGGATTTTGTCTTTTTTTGTATGCCTGTTTCAGGCATTCGGACAGGATATCTGGTTTGATGAAGTATTTTCCGTGAATTTTATACAACATAGTTATAAGGAAATTGCTGCCCTTACCGGGAAGGATGTGCATCCGCCACTTTATTACTGGTATTTGAAGCTCTTTCATGATATTGGAAAGGTACTGGTTCCGGCGGCTTCCTCGATCGTACTGTGCAAGCTTGCATCAATGCTTCCCTTTGTGGGAATCTTCGTTTATACACTGACAGCGATCCGGAAGAACTTCGGACTGCATACTGCGGGGCTGTTCTGGTTTCTGATAATGACGATGCCGCAGATCTCCAACTATACGGTGGAGATCCGGATGTATTCCCTGGCATTGTTTTTTATTACGGCTGCTTTCGTACATAGCTATGAACTGGTTTGTGCATTTCCTGCGCAAGAAATATCTGAAGCAGAGAGAACAGCAGAACCGGGAACAGCTGCAGGAACAGAAGAGACAGCAGAACCGGGAGCAGCTGCAGGAACAGAAGAGGCAGCAGAACCGGGAGTGGCTGCAGGAACAGAAGAGACGGCAGAACCGGGAGTGGCTGCAGGAACAGAAGAGACAGCAGAACCGGAAGCAGCAGGATCAGAAGTAACTTCCAGAGCAGTTTTGACATCAGGATCCGTTACGGGAGAAAATGGATTGATAAAAGGGTGGAAGAGAAATAAACACTGGCTTCTGTTCTGGGTTTATGGAATTCTCACGGCATATACCCAGTATTATGCCTGCGTGGCAGTGATTGCGATTTATATTGCGTTGTTTGTATTCTTCGTTGTTAAGGCGCATAAAGGAAAAACAGAAAAAACATCTTGTAAAAAGACGCATATATATAAGGAACAATTAAAAGAGCAGGAAGCAATTCTGACAAAAGCCCCTGTGAAAGGATGGAAAGCAGAACATACAACGGAACAGGAAACCGAAAGGATAGCAGGCAAATGTATAGGGAAGGTTCTGCTTTGTGCCGGATTATCCGTGCTTGCTTATCTTCCGTGGCTGCCGTTCTTTTTTTCACAGGTACGGACGGTAAGCAGCAGCTATTGGATTCAGCCGCTCACCTGGAAAAGTATTTTCGGATGCATGAAATATATTTTCCTGCCGGTTTCCTATGCGGTAAAGAAGAATTACGTGCTGGCCTGTGTGATGATTTTGCTCTTTGGTGCAGCCTTCCTGTATTCCTTCCTTATGAAAAGAAAGGATGCAAGGGGACGCTTCTTTCTGCTTACCGGATTATGGATTGCGGTATTTACCACACTGATTGGATTTGTATGCTCGATTCTGAATCGTCCAATCTTCGTATACCGGTATCTCATCCCCTGCCTTGGGGCTATGTGGCTTGTGGCAGCAGTTGTGCTGTGGGATTTTATAGAGAAAAACTGGGGCATTCTGTTATTCGTGCCGTTTCTTCTTTCAGGATATTCGAATATGCAGGGCTTTTATGGAGAAGAGAATAAGAAGATCGCAGAGATGAAAGCAACGCAGAGCTTTCTTGCAGATTTTCCAAAGGATGCTGTGGTACTTTGCAACTTCAATCATGTGCAGGCTGTGACAGCCTGTTATCTGAAGGATTCAAATGAGATCTGGCTGTATGGAAGCAATCCGGAAGACCTGATTGCAGAGCTGCTTCCACAGTGCCGGGGACTTGAGGATACCACAGAGCTTTCGCAGCTTGTGAAGGAAAGGAATGTTTATTTCTTCGGCAGCTTCAACAGCAGGGAGGAGCTGTTGAAGGAATGGGAGACCGAAGGGATTGCCTATACCGAAGAAGGAACCTATCTGCTGGAGAGGTATTATTTTAATGTTTACCATTTGGTAACAAATCAGAGTCATGTTGACCCTTGACGGAATATGATGAAGAATTTTTACGTTTATTTTAAGGGAAAAGGAATTTACATGAAAAGAATCAAAGCATTTATAGTAGAAAATAAATTATTCAGCCTGTTTTTCTTAGGGATGGCAGTCTATTATGCAGTCAGCATGTTTGCAATCAAACCATGGTATGATGAGCTGTATACCTACTATTCCTTTATTTCAAGGGGACCGGTTTATGCGGCAATTCACTGGCCGGTGCCGAATAATCATGTTTTTTATTCGGTGCTGTCAGCGTTTCTTGATTATCTGGGAAATTCCTATATCGGACTTCGTGGTGTTTCGTTTCTCATGTCCTGTGCCAATATGCTTCTTTTGTATCAGTTTGCGAAGAAATTCCTGAACCGGTTCTTTTCCGCAGGGGTGGTATTCCTGTATGTGGCAGTCTGGCAGGTCAACAATCTTTCGGTGCAGGGACGCGGCTATACACTTGCGGCAACCTGTTATCTGCTTGCCCTGTTAAGTCTTTTTAAGATCTGTAAGGAGCAGGCGCGGAGGAGAGATTATATCCTTTATGCCCTTTCCCTGACAGGGGGACTGTATACGCTGGTAAGCTCGACCTTCTGGGTTATTCCGGTCTGTATCACGGGTGGAATTACCCTTCTTTTTATGAAAAAGTATAAAACACTGTGGAAGCTGATTGCCGCTTCCGTAGTGGCAGCGGGCCTGACGGTTTTGCTATATGCGGTGATCTGGCTTGCAATCGGATCGAACCTCATGTCGAAGGATCCGGCCGGCATTTATTATGGAATTTATCAGGTAAAAATCATTCTGAAAACACCGTTTGAAGCATTGCGGACCGGCATGGAATATATGCTGGCGACTCCGTACATTCAAGGGGATGAGCGAAGCTACATCGTGAAGGAGCTATTCCATTATCTTACGGGTGTGTTTAATCTGTTCTATGCAGGACTTGGAGAGGTGCTTGTGGTGATCCTTGCCATCGGGGGTGCGCTTGCCGTCGTGAGTGCATGCTTTTCCCGTAAAAAGGATGAGGCTTCATGGTTCTTCCACGTCTATCTGGCGGTATCCACAGTGATGGTTCCGGTGATGCTGGTGATTCAGAGTGTGCAGCCGTATTACAGGGTATTTTCCTTCCTTGCCGTTCCGGTCAGCCTGATGCTGGTGTGGCTGCTGAAGCTTCTGGTGGAGAGAGTATTCCGATTTTCGGAAGGGGAGATGGTTATTGCTGGGAAGTACTGCTGCTTACTGCTTTTGGGGTTTGCAGTGTTTGAGCTTTGCGGATCCTCGTATCATTCCCAGTATGCGGAGCGTGAAACAGAAATCGCTGATATTTTCCGGGGACATACGGAGAATCTGCAGACCTGCTTTCCGGTAGATGATTATCAGAAGTATGTGCTGAAATTTTATTATGACAGGGAACCGGCAGAGGTGACAGTTACGGATGCGCAGTGTATCCTCATTCCGAAGGAAATCTATGACGAAACGAAGGAAATTCCGCAATGGCCGACACTTTATGGCTATGGAGCAGTGGATACGGTTTATATTAAGGATCATTTTACGCAGGTTAACGAAAGTGAGCATTATGAACTCTATATCCGGAAGGAATAGAAGAAATTCGTCGATAAGTTTATTATGAGAAATGTATAAAAAGTTTATAAAAGCATGCATTTTCCTGTGAAAATATGCTATGATATAAGTGGAGTATGGGGACTCCCGAAGAGGGAGAGGAAGGGTTGCTTATGGATATTATCACAGGACGTGACGGAGATGTGGATAACTGGAAAGAGGTTATTCTTATTTATAGTTCGGCTCTGAAACAGATTGGTACGAAACTGGAGATTCTGAATGATGAATTTCAGCACGTACACAGCTATAATCCGATTGAACATATCAAATCCCGGATTAAGACCGCGGAGAGTATCGTTAAGAAGTTAAGACGGTATGGCTATGAATCGACGATTTCCAATATGGTGGAATACATTAATGATATTGCGGGGATCCGTGTGATCTGTTCGTTCATGTCGGATATTTACCGTATTGCCGATATGATTAGTAACCAGAGAGACATTAAGGTGATTTCGGTGAAGGACTATCTGAAGAATCCGAAGCCGAGCGGCTATCGCAGTTATCATATGATTGTGACGGTTCCGGTATATTTGTCAGACCGGATTGTGGATACGAAGGTGGAGATCCAGATCCGTACAGTAGCGATGGATTTCTGGGCAAGCTTAGAGCATAAGATTCATTATAAGTTCGAAGGAAATGTGCCGGAGCATATCCAGAGTGAGTTGATAGAGTGTGCGGATATGGTGGCAGCGCTTGATGATAAGATGCTTTCGCTGAATGAAGAAGTTCTCAGTATGAATAATCTTGGTGAAGAATAAAGGAACATAAGAAAGACTCAGAATGCTGTGTTATCTTTGATATGAATTACATAAGATAATACCACATTTTGAGTCTTTTTCGCTTATGGGAAATTCCGTAGGAATTTCTTAATAAAGCAGAAAAAAATTTTGCTCTATAAAATGAGGAGTGCCCAGACACATCTCTGCGCCTGGGCTATTATGAAAAAATTTATCTATGTGTGTAATGAAAAACATTACATGTTTCCGTTGCTATGTATATATAGTACAATACAATTATGAACAAATTATGAACAACCTATGAAAATGTTGTTAATTTTTACAACGATGTAAAAAAGAAGATGAAAAATATGTGCAATATGCACAAAAACGACGGTAATTGTAAAAATGTAAGAGTTATGATATAATAAAGCGATTATAAACAGACATTTGTTTTTGGAAAGAGGATAGGTATGGATAATTTTATGGATGAAATTGTACAGAAATTTACCCCACAGGAGATGATCCGGGCCAATGCGGCAGCAGATGCGGCAGAGATTGAAAGCCTTGAAAAGCAGCTTACCCTGTTTAAAGAACAGATGGAGAAATATGACGACTGCCTTCAGGAAATGCGTCAGGTGAATCTGAAGAATATAGAGACGGCACAGGATGTTCAGCAGTTAGCGGACAAAATGGGACAACATTTAGGTAAAACAGCAGGAGAAGTAGAAGCTGCTTCCGTCTCCAAAATCAAGGAAACCTCAGATCTTTCCATGGCTGGTATCCAGAAGGCGATTGATGAGAGTCTTGCGAAGATTGCCGAAATTAAGGAGCATGCAGACAACACCCAGCAGATTGCGGAGATGGTGAATGAACTCCAGGATAAGACCGAGAATGTCATTAAGAACCTGGAAGATTTTCTCCATACCGATAATGTGAAGGTGTACCGTAATGTGCAGGCTTCCATGGTAGAGGAACTGGACCGCCGGACAGGGGAACTGAAGGAGGAATTGCAGAAGACACAGAAGAAGTCGGGCATATTGTTCCCACTTGTCCTGATTACAATGATTCTGTCCGCACTGAATCTGATCGTAGCTGTTCTTGGATTACTTGGAATATTGTAACTGTTCAGAGCTATGCAAATCATGGAGATATGTACGGCGAATGCCTGCATTCATAAGGATATATGACATCAGGAGATAAAAAATATGGCTAAACAGACATGGAAACCGGGGAATATGCTCTATCCGCTTCCGGCAGTTCTGATTACTGTGGCGGATCAGCAGGGCAATCCCAATATTTTTACAGTGGCATGGGCAGGCACCGTCTGCAGCGATCCTGCAATGGTATCAATCTCTGTCCGTCCCTCACGTTATTCCCATCATATGATCGAAGAGACAGGAGAATTTGTGATCAATCTGACCACCAGGGATTTGGCTTTTGCAACGGATTACTGTGGAGTGAAGAGCGGCAGGGATGTGGACAAATTCAAAGAGCTCGGGCTTCATATCAGCCCTGCAGCTGAAGTAAGTGCACCTCTTTTAGACGAAAGCCCTGTGAACATTGAATGCAGGGTAACACAGGTGCTCCGGCTGGGAACACATGATATGTTTGTGGCAAAGGTCGTATCCGTACATGCGGATGAAAAATATATGGATGAAAATGGAAAGTTTTCTCTTGAAAAAGCAGACCCGATTGCTTATTCACACGGAACGTATTACACGCTCGGAGAGAAGCTTGGAACATTTGGTTACAGCGTAAAGAAACGATAGACTCCGAAAGGACTCTATCGTTTTTCTTTTGGAGTAGAGCACTTAGCGAGGTTATTTCGAGCTTAGTGCGAACCATACAAGTTCACTTGGCGAACCAAAGGTGAGTCTAATGAACTTGTTGGGATAAAAGACTTCCACGCACAATCGCATCCTTGCCGTATTTATTGCGGATGGCATCTAAGGCAGTGTCGAGGGCATCGAGCTTTTCACGGGATGGACCTATGGTCTTTTCCGGCTGGGTGGAAATCTGGTCGAATAGACTTAACTGGATCGGGGCATCCATATCATTTAATCTGGTGGTGCGAACACCCAGCAGGCGGATCGGGGAACCATTCCATAATTCGTCAAATAACTGACAGGCATTCCGGTAAAGGAGAGTAGTTGCATTCGTCGGTTCCGGGAGGTTTCTCTGGTGGGAAGCGCTCCGGAAGTCGGCGTATTTGATTTCAACATTTATCATGGAAGCAGACTGACTTGCATGGCGAAGCCGTTCACCGACACTTTCACATAAGGATAAAAGAATCGGATAGGCTTCTTTGGCTGTTGTGAGATCTTTGGCGACGGTAGTGGAATTGCCGATTCCTTTTGCCTGTGCAGGTACGGAGGTGACACCGGAGTCATCAATGCCGTTGGCATACTGCCATAAAAGGACACCATGACTTTTGAGGTGGGATGCAATAATGGATGCATCGGTGGTAGCAAGATCGCCAATTGTGCGGATTCCTAAATTATGAAGGGCCTGTACACTGGATTTGCCGCACATATATAAGGAAGAAACAGGGAGTGGCCACATTTTCTCTTTGATTTCATGCTGATAGAGGGTGTGTACCTTGTCGGGCTTCTCGAAATCAGAGGCCATTTTTGCAAGCACACGCTTATCGGAAATACCGACGTTCACTGTGAATCCAAACCGGTTCCGGATCTCGTCCTTGATATGGAAAGCCGCTTCTATGGGAGAAGCGTAGTGGCGTTGGATGGGGGTATAATCCATGAAACATTCGTCCACGCTGAGCTGCTCAATATCAGGACAGACAGAACGAAGAAAGTTCATCAGTTCTTCACTTTTCTGATGATAATAATGCATATCCGGACTTTCCATGACGAGAGTGGGACATTTGCGGAAAGCACTGACGATCGGCTCAGCGGTCTGGATACCGTATTTCTTAGCAGGGATCGACTTGGCGAGAACGATGCCGTGACGCTTTTCCTGATCGCCGCCGATGATGGAAGGAATGGTGCGCAGGTCGAGCGGATCACCGTTTTGCAGGCGGCGGATGGCACTCCAGCTTAAGTATGCAGAATTGACGTCAATGTGAAAAATGGTTTCGCTGCCCATGGCCTCTCCTTTTCTTATTATTTGGTGGATATGCCGCACTGGGGAAACATGCAATATTTTCCAGGTTGGCTCTGAATAGTTACATTATGATTATAAACGGAAATACATGGAAAGAACAGGCTCTTTACAAGTAAATTCAGAACTGTTAAAATAAAACAGTTACCTTTTTGATGTAAACTATAGAACAGGAATGATTTATGATACATTTATCATCACATTATAAACGGTTAAAAATGCGGTTTTTAAAGATGGCACTGCTGGCAGTTTTTGTCAGTATTTTTTTCATGCCGTCTTTTGTGAAATTTGTAAAAACCGGAAATAATATGTTTACGGTTTTTTTGAACGGACAGGAAGTCGGTGTGGTCGATTCGGTCGAAGATGCACAGAGCTATGCGGTGGAAGCGCGAAGAAATGTGGCTTCCCGGAACAATCATCTGGTTCTGGTAGAGAGCGAAATCGAAACCGTCGGGCAGGAAGTGCTATGGGGCAGAGTAGACTCTCCGAAGCTTGTGATCAATAACATGGAGAAGGTCTATTCCTCCGACATGAAGGAATCCATGATTAAGTCCTATGTGGTTAAAATCAATGAAAAAATCATCAATCTTGCCAATCTGGATGAGGTTGTTGCACTTTTGCAGGCAGCAGTAAATAAATATGATGAGGACAAAGAGTATCAGGTGGAACTGCAGCTTGATCCGACAAGAGAGCTTCCGGTTATGAGTGCGTCTGTTGCAACACGCGAGGAGATGCAGGAGCAGGAAGAGGCGGCGGAGGCTGTAGCACTGGAAGCCGGGTTCCAGGCAGATATGACGGCATTGTTTGACCAGATTGAGCCGGATGTGGAGAAGGACTTTGAGGATTATCAGCTTGGTATAATCTCCATGAGTTTCGGGGATGATATAGAGGTAGCTGAGGCGTATCTGGATGAGGGTGAACTGACGGATATCAGTCTTGCCATCAATGAAGTGACAAGTGACGAAGAGAAAAATGAGATTTATAAGGTGGTTTCCGGTGATACCCTGTCAGGAATTGCCATTAAGACGAATGTTCCGCTGGACAAGCTGATTGAAATGAATGAGTCCTTAGAGGATGAAAATTCAATGATCCGTCCGGATCAGGAGTTGATTGTAACGGTCGAAGAACCGATGCTGGCTGTCCTGCGTCAGGAAGAAATGTATTATGAAGAAGATTATGACGCGGATGTTATTTATATTGATAATGATGACTGGTATACAACAGAAACTGTGGTGCATCAGCAGCCGTCCGCCGGACACCGCAAGGTAGTTGCGGTTGTAGCCTTTGAAAATAATAAAAAGGTTTCGGAGGAGATTATCAAGGAGGAGATTACTTATGTGGCAGTTCCGAAGGTTGTGGAACGCGGGACTAAAATTCCTCCGACCTATATCAAGCCGATTTCCGGAGGACGTCTGACGTCAAACTTTGGACGACGCAATCGTCCGACCAGAGGCGCAAGCTCCTATCATAAAGGAGTTGACTGGGCAACACCGACAGGAACCGCAGTTTATGCTTCCTGTGGTGGTACCGTTGCAAGAGCCGGCTGGGGAAGCGGCTACGGATATTGTGTATATATCAATCATCCGGATGGCAGACAGACCCGGTACGGACACTTAAGCAAGGTGCTCGTTTCTGCGGGACAGACGGTTTCCCAGGGACAGAAGATTGCTTTGAGCGGAAATACGGGTGTCAGTACAGGACCCCATCTGCACTTTGAGATCCTGATTAACGGATCCCAGGTGAACCCGCTGAAATACCTGAATTAGTCCTAAACAGATGTTTGGGTTTACAGACTTTTACATTATGTTATAATGATAAAAGAGTTTTTGTACCAGATTCCGTTTGAGTTGATTGAAATAATGTAACCGTGAAGAGATGATACGGTTGCAGAACTACTGAAATATTACTACGTATGATGATAAATACCGGATGGAATATATCAAACGCATTTCGAGGTATGCTATGGAACAGTATGCAATCAGAGGTGGTAATCCGTTAGTTGGCGAAGTCGAAATCGGTGGCGCAAAGAATGCGTCCTTAGCGATTCTGGCAGCAGCCGTTATGACGGATGAAACCGTATTAATAGAAAACATCCCGGATGTCCGTGATACCAATGTGATGATGCAGGCCATTGAAAGCATTGGAGGCACCGTGGAGCGGGTGGACCGCCACACCGCCCGGATTTCCGGCAAAAATATCAAGGATCTTGTAATCGAAGGGGATTACATTAAGAAGATCCGTGCTTCTTATTATCTGCTGGGGGCATTGCTTGGCAAGTATAAGAAGGCACAGGTTTCCTTACCCGGTGGCTGTAACATCGGACTGCGCCCCATTGATCAGCATATCAAAGGCTTTCGTGCACTTGGCGCGGACGTGAAGATTGCCAACGGGTTGATTTTTGCAGAGGCACAGAAGCTTGCAGGAAGTCATATTTATATGGATGTGGTTACGGTTGGAGCAACAATCAATGTGATGCTGGCAGCCGTAATGGCAGAAGGACAGACAATCATTGAGAACGCAGCGAAGGAGCCGCACGTGGTTGATGTGGCGAACTTCTTAAACTGCATGGGAGCCAATATCAAGGGCGCCGGTACGGATGTGATCCGTATCAAGGGTGTTTCAAGACTTCATGGCACAGAGTATACAATCATTCCGGATCAGATCGAGGCAGGAACCTTTATGTTTGCTGCAGCGGTAACAAAGGGCGATGTAATCGTTAAGAATGTTATTCCGAAGCATTTAGAGTCCATCAGCGCAAAGCTCCTTGAAATCGGATGTGAAATCGAGGAATCGGATGATGCCGTACGTGTTGTGGCATCGAAGCCGCTTACCCATACGCATGTAAAGACACTTCCCTATCCGGGATTTCCGACGGATATGCAGCCGCAGATTACGGTTACACTGGGGCTTTCCAAGGGAACGAGTATTGTGACTGAGAGTATTTTCGAGAACCGGTTTAAGTATGTGGACGAGCTTACCAGAATGGGTGCGAATATCAAGGTCGAGGGGAATACCGCAATCATTGACGGAGTTCCCGGGTATACGGGTGCCAGTATCAGTGCGCCGGATCTCCGGGCAGGAGCCGCACTTGTAATTGCCGCTCTGGCCGCAGAAGGAATTACGACGATTGATGATATTAAATATATTGAACGTGGATATGAGGATTTTCATCTGAAGCTTGCATCCCTCGGAGCACAGATTGATAAGATCAGTACGGAGCGGGATTTGCAGAAGTTCCGGCTGAAGACGGGCTGATTTGGATTCTCAAGAAATGGTGGAAGGCTGTTGCTTCTGTGCATTGGAAGCGATGGTCTTTTTTGCTTCCGGAGAGAGGGGCATGTGCCCGTAACCGGTTACTCCCGTTGGAACCTTCCGATTTTTCTATCATCCTGTGCAAGGTCAGTGTGGCAGTGTTGAAATTGAACGCAATCCTCTGCAAGAGAACATCCGTGTTCTTTGCAGAGTAAGTCGTGCATCCGTGCACGACTTTTGCTGGCTGTGTCTGCCCTTGCAGATGATGTAAGAAAAATCAGGAAGAACCCATAGGGATCAACCTGGTTACGGCAGCATGCCTCTGAAAAATATAGATATACATTTGGAAGGAGGATATTTGTATGCAGGCACAGGTAAAAGAGTGGGGAAATAATCAGGAAACTAGATTATCAAAGGATATACGCAAAAGCGCCGGAATTGAATTGAACGAGAATCTGGATGTTTCGGTAGCAAATGGTGTAATTACATTGATGAAACCATTTCATCACAAAACGTTGGAGGAGAGAGCAGCGGAGTATGATGGAAAACTAATGTTGGATGGAGAATATGACTGGGGTGATCCTCTGTTATAAGCAATTTAAATTCAGGACTGCTTCCTATATGGACAAGCGTTGATGAAGGGAAAGAGGGAGAGATACATTCGATGTGAGACACTTTCAATGTTGGATCTATTGACTCTCGAATATAAAAGAAAGAGGAAGAATATCCATGTTTGAGGTGGTTAATGTCTCAAATGTCATTCAGGGAATTTTTGATTATGTGTAGTATTTATATGACGAATGATGTTTTGAATAGTTAAAATCAAATCTGGTGCGCTAAATCAGTGCCTCAATCTGCAGATTGGACTGTGTGCTCAGGTCTACAAAACCGCCGGCAGTCCGGACCGTCGGCGAAGAAAGCTTATCCTTATGGATAAAAACAACAGTTCCGACAGTTCCGTTGGTGAGACGGACGTTATTGAGCAGATAGGTATTTACCACATTTTCCAGGAAAGTCATGATGAATCTGGGATCGTATTTCTGCAGACCTTCGTCCTCGAAAATCGAGATGGCAGAGAACGGGCATAAGGGACCACGGTAAACTCTGGCAGAAGTGGTTGCATCGTAAACATCGGCAATGGCAACCATCTTTGCATAGATTCCGATCTGATTGGCCATGAGGCCAAAAGGATAGCCGCTTCCATCGCAGCGTTCATGATGCATGAGTACAGCATTTAAGACATCTTCATCCAGTTTGGAATCCAAAAGGAGACGATATCCTTCCTGCGGATGCCGCTTGATGATGTTAAATTCCTGTTTGGTGAGCTTGTCCGGTTTTTTCAGAATGCTGTCGGGAATCTTGATCTTACCAATATCATGGAGAAGACCGCTTGTTGTAGCCTTCGCAATTTCTTCTTCACTCATGCGCAGCCAGCGTGCAAAAATATTGCAGATCAGTGCTACATTCATGCTGTGCACATAGGTCTCGTCATCATATTCCCTCATACAGTGCAGCATGTCAAAAACATTCGGGGTGGTTGCTGCAAGGTCGAGAATATTCAGGGTATGGTTCATCAGTTTATTGACATCCAAAGGAGATCCCTTTTCTATGACGTCATTCATTGCGCCACGGAAGGAATCTACGTCATTTTCAAATTCTTTGTGGAATCTGGTAAATTCGGGACTGCGCTTGAGCCTGTCTGTATAGGAGGTGGTGTAATCATCCGTCTGTGTAGACTGTACTACAAGCTGATCTTCTACGTATAAGGTAAGAACTGAATAAAAAGCAAGCTTTGTAATCGTAGAATCGGTCAGGATAATTCCACGAGGTAAAATAAGCTGGTTGTTGAAATTATATACGTCCTCAGCAGTAACCATGCCGGGAACAAGGTCGGATGTATTGACTCGTTTCATATGTCCCCTCCTGAAAGCGTCAACGCTTCCTTTTTATTATAAGACAAATAAAGGAGTTATGTCAATAAACAGGAGAGCTGCAGCAAAGTGTATGGTAACAGTTCAGCCATGCAGAAATGATTGTGCAAGATGACCGTGGGAGCTTGCTCACTAAGGGCAGCTTATACAATCATTTCTATAGGGCGGACGCCCGACATGAAATAAGTTGCCGGAAAGCACGTATATTTGTTAGCCAATCTGTACAATCCGGCAGCTTATGAATGGCCATGGCTGAACTGTTACAGTGTATGACAATTTATTGCGGTGATAAAAATTATCGTAAATACAATAATTTTTTTCATTGACAAAGCACCGGGGATGGTGTAGCCTATGTTCAGATATGAAAATTCAATATTGTGATGAATCTCTTATTCAGAGTGGTGGAGGTACATAGGACCTATGAAGCCACGGCAACCCCTATAAGGAAGGTGCCTACCTGAGCGAGCAGCGAGCCTAACGGCGATCGAACAATAAGAGGATTTGATTATCGTGTGTCAGGTCCGCTTAGTTAAGCGGATTTTTTTATTCCAATCAAACAAAAAGGAGAAATCAAATGGAAAAAAGATTATTTACTTCCGAATCTGTAACCGAAGGACATCCGGACAAGGTCTGCGATGCCATTTCTGATGCCATCCTGGATGCCTGCATGGAAAAGGATCCGATGAGCCGTGTTGCATGCGAAACCGCAGTATGTACCGGATTTGCATTAGTAACCGGTGAAATTACAACAAATGCTTATGTCGATATTCAGAAGATTGTCCGTGATACCGTTAAGGAAATCGGCTATACCAAGTCCGAATACGGCTTTGATGGCAATACATGTGCCGTTTTAGTTGCAATTGACGAGCAGTCCTCCGATATTGCAATGGGTGTTGATAAGGCCCTTGAAGCAAAGCAGGGAAATCTTCAGGATGATCTGGATACCGGTGCCGGCGATCAGGGTATGATGTTTGGTTATGCAACCAACGAAACCGAAGAATATATGCCTTATCCGATTTCTTTGGCACACAAGCTGGCATTACAGCTTACCAGGGTTCGTAAGGACGGAACCTTAAAGTATTTAAGACCGGACGGCAAGAGCCAGGTTTCCGTTGAGTATGATGAAAACGGCAAGCCGCTTCGTCTTGAGGCTGTTGTTCTTTCTACCCAGCATGATGAAGATGTCACACAGGAACAGATCCATGAAGATATTAAGAAGTATGTATTTGATCCGATTCTTCCGAAGGAATTACTGGATGAGGATACCAAGTATTTCATCAATCCGACCGGACGCTTTGTAATCGGTGGACCTCACGGCGATGCAGGTCTTACCGGACGTAAAATTATCGTAGATACCTATGGTGGATATGCACGTCACGGCGGCGGCGCCTTCTCCGGAAAGGACTGCACGAAGGTAGACCGTTCCGCAGCTTATGCAGCACGTTATGTTGCGAAGAACATTGTTGCAGCAGGACTTGCTGACAAGTGTGAAATCCAGCTTTCCTACGCAATCGGTGTAGCACAGCCTACTTCCATCATGGTTGATACCTTCGGAACCGGTAAGGTAGCTGACGAAAAGCTTCTTACAGCAATTCGTGAGAACTTCGACCTTCGTCCGGCAGGAATTATCAAGATGTTAGACCTTCGCCGTCCGATCTACAAGCAGACCGCTGCTTACGGACACTTTGGACGTAACGATCTGGATCTGCCTTGGGAGAAGCTTGATAAGGTCGATGTATTAAAGAAATACCTGTAACTATTCAGTACAGGTCGAAGCATTTACTGCAAAGACCTAAGAAAATGATTCAATAATGCAAAATCCCATCGGCGAAGCCGATTTGGAATGGATTTTGCATCGTAACTGTGAAGGTACTGAACAGTTACGAAATACTTGTAATTCTTCACTAAAATAAATAATTATAATAGAGTTAATGTATAGGTGATCGATCCAATCCGGCTTATATATTAACTCTATTTTTGTATTCCTTGCTTGCATCACCTCCCCATAAAGGGTAAACTGTAACTACATGAAATAAACCGCATGAAATAAACTACATGAGATTAACTACATTGTGAATCAACAGTTCTATAAACAGGGTTGAAAATTCAACCATGAACATCGTACACAGAAATTCCGGAGGAATACCATGGCATTTACGCATCTGCACGTCCATACTGAATACAGCCTATTAGATGGATCCAATAAAATTAAAGAATATGTGAAGCGTGTCAAGGAGCTTGGCATGGACAGTGCAGCCATCACGGATCATGGAGTCATGTATGGCGTGATTGATTTTTATAAGGCATGCAAGGCAGAGGGCATTAATCCGATTCTTGGGTGTGAGGTCTATGTTGCACCGAATTCCCGGTTTGATAAAGAGCTGACCGGCGGGGAGGACCGCTATTACCATCTGGTGCTGCTTGCGGAGAATAACAAGGGCTATGAGAACCTGATGAAGATTGTGAGCCGCGGATTTACGGAAGGATATTATTACAAGCCGCGTGTCGATATGGAGCTGCTGCAGGAGTACCACGAGGGAATCATTGCATTGTCAGCCTGCCTTGCAGGGGAAGTGCAGCGTTATATCCAGAAGGGGCTTGTGGATGAAGCAAAGAAGGCAGCACTGAAATATCAGGACTGCTTCGGAAAGGGTAATTATTTCCTGGAGCTGCAGGATCACGGACTGCCGGAGCAGAAATTAGTCAATACCACACTTTTACAGATGAGCAGGGAACTGGATATTCCGATGGTCGTAACGAATGACGTGCACTATACCTATGCGGATGACGTGAAGCCGCATGATATCCTCCTTTGTCTGCAGACCGGAAAGAAATTATCGGATGAAGACCGCATGCGTTATGAGGGTGGTCAGTATTATGTGAAGAGTGAAGAAGAGATGAAGGGACTGTTTCCCTATGCGTGGGAGGCAGTTGAAAATACCCAGCGGATTGCGGACCGGTGCCATGTGGAGATTGAGTTTGGAGTGACGAAGCTGCCGAAATTCGATGTGCCGGAGGGGTATAATTCCTGGACTTACCTGAATAAATTGTGTTACGACGGTCTGAAGGAGAGGTATGGGGATGAAAATGCACCTGCCGGAGAGACCGGACAGACGTTGAAGGAACGCCTTGATTATGAGCTGAATGTCATTCAGACAATGGGATATGTGGATTACTTTCTGATTGTCTGGGACTTTATCAATTATGCGAAGCAGAACGGCATCATGGTAGGACCCGGACGAGGATCGGCGGCAGGAAGTATTGTTTCCTATTGCCTTAAGATTACCAATATTGACCCGATCCGTTATAATCTGCTGTTTGAGCGTTTTTTAAATCCGGAACGTGTATCCATGCCGGATATTGATATTGACTTCTGCTTCGAACGGCGGCAGGAGGTTATCGATTATGTAGGGCGTAAGTACGGGCAGGAAAAGGTGGTACAGATCGTTACCTTTGGTACGCTGGCTGCCAAGGGGGTTATCCGTGATGTGGGCCGTGTGATGGACCTTCCGTATGCCTATGTGGATTCCCTTGCGAAGATGATCCCGAATGAATTAAATATCACGATTGATAAAGCGCTTCAGATGAATCCGGATATGCGCAAGCTCTACGAAACCGATGAGCAGGTGAAGGAGCTGATCGACATGAGCCGTCGTCTTGAGGGGCTTCCGAGACATACCTCCATGCATGCGGCGGGGGTAGTGATCTGTTCACGTCCGGCGGAGGATCTTGTGCCGCTGTCAAGGGGCGCCGATGGTTCCATTACAACCCAGTTTACGATGACGACGATCGAAGAGCTCGGACTTCTGAAGATGGACTTCCTGGGACTACGAACCCTTACAGTGCTGCGTGATGCCGTGAAGCTTGTGAAGCAGAGTACCGGAAAAGAGATTAATCTCGATCAGATTGATTTTGATGATAAAAAGGTTCTGGCATCCATCGGAACCGGCAAAACAGACGGCGTGTTCCAGCTGGAAAGTGCCGGAATGAAGAACTTCATGAAGGAACTGAAGCCACAGAACCTTGAAGACATTATTGCCGGGATTTCCCTGTACCGCCCGGGACCGATGGACTTTATCCCGAAATATATTAAGGGAAAGAGCAATTTTGGAACGGTTACCTATCTGTGTCCACAGCTTGAGCCGATTCTGTCACCGACCTACGGCTGTATTGTTTATCAGGAGCAGGTAATGCAGATCGTACGTGATCTGGGTGGCTATACCCTTGGGCGAAGCGATCTCGTGCGCCGTGCCATGAGTAAGAAAAAGCAGGCCGTGATGGAAAAGGAGAGGGCGAATTTCGTCTATGGAAATCCGGAGGAGGGCGTGCCCGGATGTGTGGCAAACGGCATCCCGGAAAATGTCGCCTCGAAGATTTATGATGAAATGATGGATTTTGCGAAATATGCGTTCAATAAGTCCCATGCGGCATGCTATGCGGTGGTTTCCTACCAGACCGCATACCTGAAATATTATTATCCGGTAGAATTTATGGCAGCCCTGATGACTTCCGTGATTGATAATCCGGGAAAAGTGGCAGAATATATTATGGTCTGCCGGAGTATGGGTATTACGATCCTGCCGCCTGACATCAATCAGGGAGAAAGCGGCTTTTCCGTAAACGGCAACAGTATCCGTTATTCACTGACTGCCATCAAAAGTGTTGGACGTCCTGTGATTGATGCGGTGGTGAACGAACGGAAGGAACGCGGCGCCTACACGAATCTGCAGGATTTCATCACCCGTATGGCAGATAAAGATATCAACAAAAAGGCGATTGAAAACTTTATCAAGGCAGGCGCGCTTGACAGCCTTGGCGGAACACGGAAGCAGTTTATGAGTGCCTATGTGCAGATCATGGATCACATCGTACATGACCGGAAGAATAATATGGCAGGGCAGATAAGTCTGTTTGATATTGTGGACGAATCGGAGAAATCCAGCTATGATGTCCGGCTTCCGGATGTCGGGGAGTATTCCAAGGATATGATTCTTGCGTTTGAGAAGGAAGTGCTTGGGATCTATGTCAGCGGCCATCCGTTAGAGGAATTTGAGGATCTGTGGAGAAGAGGCATCACGAATACGACTGCGGATTTTGTGCTGGAAGAGGAATCCGGTGAAACGAGAGTGAGGGACAATGCGTCCTGTACGATCGGTGGAATCATTTCTAATAAGAAGATTAAATATACAAAAAATGATAAAATCATGGCGTTTCTGCAGATTGAGGATCTGGTCGGAACTGTGGAGGTCATTGTTTTTCCAAGAGACTATGAGAAGAACAGCATGAAGCTTTTGGAGGATAATAAGGTCTTTATTAAGGGACATGTTTCTCTGGAGGAGGATCGCGATGGCAAGGTGATCTGTGAGGGAATTACTGCTTTTGACGAGATCCCGAAGAAGCTGTGGATTAAATTCCCTACTATGGAGGCTTATCAGGCTTCTTCCAATGAACTGCTGCAGACCCTGCAGACCTCAGACGGGCATGACAGCGTGGTGATTTATATTGAAGAAGCAAAGGCAATGAAAAAGCTTCCCCCAAGCTGCAGTGTGCAGGCCGGTGAAGAGCTGAAGGCGCAGCTTTGTGCAAAGTATGGGGAAGACAATATTAAAATTGCATGGGATATCCGCAAAGAAGTGTAAAAAAGATTGAAAATGGAAAGGAAAACCAGTACAATAAAACTGTTCCGGAGCTTTTAACCGGGGTTCGGAATATGAGAGGCAGAATTAAGGAAACATCGTAACGGTGAAGGACTGATCTGTTACGAAACAATTACCAATATAGAAAATGGCAGCAGGAGCTGCCGGATGGAAAGGAACGGAGAGTTATGGCTAATCACATTAATACAATCGGAGTGCTTACAAGCGGTGGCGATGCACCCGGTATGAACGCAGCAATCCGTGCAGTAGTGCGTAAGGCACTCTGCAATGGTGTTAAAGTAAAAGGAATCAAGAAGGGTTATCAGGGACTTCTGAATGAAGAAATTGTGGAGATGGAGAAGAAGGATGTTTCTGATACCATCCAGCGTGGCGGAACCATTCTCGGAACAGCCAGATGCCTTGAGTTTAAACAGGAAGAGGTTCAGGAGCAGGCAGCAGAGATCTGCCGGAAGCATGAAATTGACGGACTGGTAGTCATTGGCGGTGACGGCTCTTACCGTGGTGCCCAGGCACTTTCCAGACATGGAATCAACACGGTCGGACTTCCGGGAACCATCGACCTTGATATTGCATGTACCGACTATACCATCGGATTTGATACCGCAATTAATACGGCGATGCAGGCCATTGATAAGGTACGTGATACCTCATCCTCCCATGAGCGGTGCAGTATCATCGAGGTAATGGGACGTAACGCCGGTTACATTGCCCTGTGGTGTGGCGTGGCGAACGGTGCCGAGGACATTCTGCTTCCGGAAAAGTACGATTACAACGAGCAGGCACTCATCAACAATATTATCAACAGCCGTAAGCGCGGCAAGAAGCACCATATCATCATCAATGCCGAAGGAATTGGACATTCCACTTCCATGGCACGCCGTATCGAGGCGGCCACCGGAATGGAAACCAGAGCAACCATCTTAGGCTACATGCAGCGTGGCGGATCCCCGACCTGTAAGGATCGTTTCTACGCCTCCATTATGGGTGCTTATGCGGCAGATATCCTCTGCGAAGGAAAGACCAACCGTGTCGTAGGCTATCGTCATGGCGAGTTCCAGGATTTTGATATTGAGGAAGCATTAAATATGCAGAAGGAAATTCCGGAATACCAGTATCAGGTAAGCCGTCTGCTTTCCCAGTAAAATGAGCCTGCGAATCGTTACTGGAGCGAGATATGAGTGAACAGTAACTGCGAAAGGAAGTTTTATGATTACAAGTCTGAATAACGGGCGGATCAGGCATGCGATCCAGCTAAAAGAAAAGAGCCGGACACGGAACGAGGAGGGGCTTTTCGTAGCGGAAGGATTCAAGATGTTTGAGGAAGCACCGCTTTCAAAAATCAGGGAAATATACTGCCGGGAGGATGTCTGGCAGAGAATGGAGGAGTCTTATCGAAAGGCTCCTCCTGATAAATTATCAGGAATTTACGAAAAGCTCATGACCTGTCAGAAACAGGGAACTGTTGTGGAAACCGTGGCGGAGGAGGTATTCCGGAAGCTGTCGGATACCCAGACCCCTCAGGGGATTTTTTTCCTGATGGAAAAGATGACCTATGACCTGTCTGATCTTCTTAGGGGAGCAGGCGAACGGAAGGTCCAGGAAGGGAAAAGACCATTGTTCCTTATCCTTGAGGACATTCAGGATCCGGGGAACCTGGGAACCATGATCCGTACCGGAGAGGGGGCCGGAGTTGATGGGATCCTGATGAGTAAAGGAACCGTAGATATTTATAATCCGAAGACCATCCGCTCCACGATGGGATCCCTTTACCGAGTACCGTTCCTGTATACCGGGGATCTTACACAGACCATAGGACAGCTGCAGAAGACAGGGATCCGTGTCTATGCGGCACACCTTAAAGGAACGAAATCCTACCGGGAACCGGACTATGCAGAAGGGGCGGCCTTTCTGATCGGAAACGAGGGAAACGGATTAAAGGAAGAGACAGCGGCGCTGGCAGATGAATACATACGGATTCCCATGCAGGGGAAGCTGGAATCGCTGAATGCGGCTGTGGCAGCGGCTCTTTTGATGTACGAGGTGGCTGTTTGAGGAATCTGCATTTGGTTAAGACAGAGTAAGAGTGAGAAGCACAGGTATGTGTGGTTGTGCAAAATTTATCCTATATGAGCAAAATGAGGAATACAGAATACAAGCATGAATCATGGATATGTGAGTTTACACACGGTTTATCGATATAAAATAGAAATAATAACATATAAATGATAACATATAAAATAAATAGAAAAGAAGGGATTGACATGAAGCTTGGATTTATCGGACTTGGCAATATGGCAAAGGCAATGATTGGCGGCATTCTCAAAAAAGAAGTAGTGTCTGCCACGGACATTATGGGATGTGCAAAAAGTGAGGCTTCCAAAGAATATGCCTCCGGGAACTGGGGTATTCTGATAGGTGAGGATAATATTCAGGTGGCACACTTTGCGGAGATTCTTGTACTTGCCGTAAAGCCGCAGGTTCTGCCCCGGGTGGTTGAGCAGATTAAGGATGCGGTTTCAGAGGATACAGTGATTGTCAGCATTGCTGCCGGTGTATCGATGGACAGCCTTGGCAGGATGTTTGGCAGAAGCTTAAAATTTGTCCGCTGTATGCCGAATACTCCGGCACTTGTCGGAATGGGATGCACCGGGGTGTGTTGTAATGAGCTGGTAACGAGGGATGAGATGCAGCAGAGTCTTTCTCTGTTACAGAGCTTTGGACTGGCAGAGGAAGTACCCGAGAAGCTGATGGATGCCGTGGTCGGGGTGAGCGGAAGTTCACCGGCGTATGTGTTCCTGTTTCTGGAGGCACTCGCAGATGGAGCAGTACAGGCAGGAATGCCGAGAGCACAGGCCTACCGGTTCGCTGCACAGTCCATTATGGGAAGCGCAGCTCTGGCACTTGAAACCGGGAAGCATCCGGGAGAGCTGAAGGATATGGTATGTTCTCCGGGGGGAACAACCATCGAAGCCGTACAGGTTCTGGAGGACCGCGGATTCCGCAGCAGCGTGATGCATGCGGTATCTGCCTGCGTGGAAAGATGTAGAGCACTTAGCAAAGACGAGACGTAGTCGAAGTTTGAGCTTAGTGCGAACGCTACCCGAACACTTAATGAGAGCGAGCGGAGCGAAGATCGAATTTAGTGAATGGGTAATCCCGCAAACTTGACAAGAATTAGACCATTTGTTAATATTATCCACATATTACGTAACAAGTTTGTAACATCTTGTTCATGTATAGTGGAGGAAACATCATGGATCGGAGAAAGAGGCTGTTAGTATGCCTTGCAGGATTAAGTATCTGCATGGGATTCTTACTGACAGAGGAAATAACCGTTCAGGCCGGAGAAAAGGAAGGACATGACTTCATGTGCTCCGGCGTGGGTACTGTGTTAGATCCCAATGATTTCACCGTGGACGAACCGGAGAAGCAGCAGGAAGAGCTTAATATCTATCAGAAGTTTGAAGCCGAGCAGGCACGTATGGAAACTGAGCTTGCCATGGCGAATGTCCAGAATGCGCTGAACGTCCGTGCACAGGCGAATGAAAAATCAGAGAAGGTCGGATTCCTGTATAAGGACTGTGGAGGCACAATCTTAGAGCAGGAGAACGGCTGGACGAAGATCAAATCCGGCAATGTGATCGGCTGGGCCAAGGACGAATATCTCGTTTTTGGAGAAGATGCCGAGAAGATGGCAGAGGATGTCGGGAACTGGATTGTGAAGCTCAATTCAGAAGCAGTACGTGTTAGGATGGAACCGAACGAAGAAGCAGAAACGATCTGCTACCTTGCAAAGGATGATGCGGTAGACTTTATCGAAATTGTAAACGATGAGTGGGTCAGCATCGACTATGAAGGTGCAATCGGATATGTCAGAACGGAATACATTCAGATTAATTTTCATATTGATGAAGGAGAGACGATTGAAGTGGTCCGTGCCAGAGAGCGGGAGGCGGCAGAGAGGAAGAGAATTGCGAATCGTGGCGCTGTTTCAGCAGATGCTGATGAAACAAGACTTCTGGCAGCATTGATCTATTGTGAAGCCGGCAATCAGCCCTATGAGGGAATGCTTGGTGTCGGAGCGGTTGTCATGAACCGTGTGAAGAGTCCGGCCTATCCGGGAAGCATTTACGGAGTCATTTATTCCTCCGGGCAGTTTACACCTGCCATGTCAGGAAAGGTGGCAAGGGTTTACGAAGGAAACATTCCGGATGCCTGCATCCAGGCAGCACAGGCTGCGATCAATGGCGAAACTTCGGTAGGGGGAGCAACCTACTTTAGAAGAGCCGGACGCCATGACGGCTACGTTATTGGAGATCACGTCTTCTGGTAAACACAAGACCCTGGGAGTACAGGGAGAGGGAGTAAGTATGAGTTCAATGATTACGATCTGGCTGATCGTGTTTGTCGTACTGGTCATTATCGAGATTATCACGATGGGACTTACCACAATCTGGTTTGCAGGAGGTGCCCTTGTGGCAACGCTGGCAGCAGCAGTTCATGCACCGTTATGGGTTCAGATTGTGCTGTTCCTTGTCATATCAGCCCTGTTACTGTTCTTTACCCGTCCGGTAGCTGTAAAATATTTTAATAAGGACCGTGTGAGGACAAATGTGGAGAGTCTGATCGGACAGCAGGCCATTGTAATCAGTGAAATTAATAATCTTCAGGGAATCGGGCAGGTGACCGTGAACGGTCAGGAATGGAGTGCCCGCAGTACCGATGAAGAAGCAGCCATTCCGGTAGGATGCGTTGTTATTATAGAGCGTGTCAGCGGAGTCAAGCTGATCGTTACACCAAAGCAGTAAAAGCAGCAGCTTTTTAATGGAGAGGAGAAAGAAATGGGAGTATTAGCAGTATTGGTTTTATTGGTTTTCATCTTTGTTCTGGTGATTTTAGCATCCAGCATTAAGATTGTGCCGCAGGCTTATGCCTATGTTGTGGAGCGTCTGGGAGCTTATCAGTCCACCTGGTCTGTTGGCTTTCATATCAAGATTCCTGTATTTGATAAGGTGGCCCGCAAGATCAATTTAAAGGAGCAGGTAGTGGATTTCGCACCGCAGCCGGTAATCACGAAGGATAATGTAACCATGCGGATTGATACCGTTGTGTTTTTCCAGATCACCGATCCGAAGCTTTATGCATACGGTGTGGAAAATCCGATTATGGCGATCGAGAACCTGACCGCAACAACACTTCGAAACATCATTGGTGAACTGGAGCTGGATCAGACACTGACTTCCAGAGAGACCATTAATACCAAGATGAGAGCTTCCCTGGATGAGGCAACGGATCCCTGGGGTATCAAGGTAAACCGTGTTGAGCTTAAGAATATTATTCCCCCTGCAGAAATCCAGAACGCCATGGAGCGTCAGATGAAGGCAGAACGTGAACGTCGTGAAGCCGTTACCAGAGCAGAGGGTGAGAAGAAAGCAAGCATTACGATTGCAGAAGGTAAGCGTGAAGCAGCCATTCTGGAAGCAGAAGCAGATAAGCAGTCTGCCATTCTCCGCGCAGAAGCTGAAAAGGAAAAGATGATCCGTGAAGCAGAAGGTGAAGCAGAAGCCATCTTAAAGGTACAGCAGGCAACCGCAGACGGTATCCGTATGCTGCGTGAAGCAGGAGCAGATGAGGCAGTCCTTCGCATTAAGAGTCTGGAAGCCTTCGAAAAGGCGGCAGACGGTAAGGCAACCAAGATCATTATCCCTTCTGAAATTCAGGGAGTGGCAGGACTTGCAGCTTCTTTAAAGGAAATTATTAAGAACGATTAAACTTTTATCTGTTAATCGTGACAGATGCTCTTATGAAGGAAAACAGATAACGTCTATATGGCCGGAATCTGCATGATGTGGAACAGTTACGGATAATTGAAAACTAAAACAAAAGAAGAGATGGAGAGAGAAGGCAGATGGACTTAAAAGGTAGAAGCTTTTTAAAGCTATTGGATTATACACCGGAAGAAATCCTGTATCTGGTGGATCTGGCAGCAGAGCTGAAGGATAAGAAGAAAAAGGGAATCCTTACCAAGGAGATGCATCAGGGCAAGAATATCGTACTGATTTTTGAAAAAACCAGTACACGTACCAGATGCTCCTTTGAGGTGGCGGCACACGATCTTGGTATGGAGGTGACCTATCTGGATCCGTCAGGCTCCCAGATCGGCAAGAAGGAAAGCATTGCCGATACTGCGCGCGTGTTAGGAAGAATGTTTGACGGAATCGAGTATCGTGGTTACGAGCAGACGATCGTTGAAGATCTGGCGAAGTATGCGGGAGTTCCGGTATGGAATGGATTAACCAATGAATTCCATCCGACGCAGATGCTGGCAGATGTTTTAACAATTAAAGAAAAGCTTGGAAGAATCAAAGGTGTAAAGCTTACTTATATGGGCGATGCCCGTTACAATATGGGAAATTCGCTGATGGTAGTCTGTGCAAAGCTTGGCATGCATTTTACGGCATGCACCACGAAGAGCTACTTCCCGGATGAGGCACTGGTGGCACAGTGCAGGGAAATTGCGGCAAAGAGCGGCGGAACGATCACCCTTACCGAGGATGTTACCGAGGGAACAAAGGGCGCCGATGTCATCTATACGGATGTGTGGGTATCCATGGGTGAGCCTTATACCGTATGGGATGAGCGGATCCGTTCCTTAAGTCCTTATCAGGTCAACCGTGCCGTGATGGAAAATGCCGGAACACAGGCAATCTTTATGCACTGCCTGCCTGCGTTCCATGATCTGAAGACCACAACCGGCAAGGAAGTCGGCGAGAAGTTCGGCTTGACGGAAATGGAAGTTACGGACGAAGTGTTTGAATCGGCTCAGTCGGTAGTCTTTGACGAGGCAGAGAACCGTATGCATACCATCAAGGCGATTATGGCAGCTACGTTATAACAGGGAGCAGATATGAAATTTACGATTGATAAACGCGAAGAGATTGATTCTACCAATCTTGAAGTTATCCGTCGGGCAAAGACCGGTGCACCGGAAGGGACACTGGTTCAGGCAGAACGTCAGATAAGCGGCAGGGGAAGAAGGGGAAGAGCCTGGGAATCTCCTGCCGGTTCTAATTTATACATGACTCTTCTGCTTCGCCCGGATGTGACGATGGAGCAGGCCTCGGTGCTGACACTGATTATGGCACTTGCCTGTCAGGAAGGAATTAAAGAGGCAACAGGACTTGACTGTCAGATTAAATGGCCCAATGACCTCGTGCTTCATAAGAAAAAGGTGGTCGGCATTCTGACCGAGGCAGCGATGTTAGAGCAGGATGAGGCTTTTCCGGAAGGAGAGACACAGAAGGAGCATCCTTATGCACTGGCCTGCGGAGTCGGGATCAATGTAAACCAGAAGGAATTTCCGGAAGAGATTGCGGACAAGGCAACCTCCCTTTTCATCGAAAGCGGCAGACACTGGAAACGGGATGAGGAAAAGCATACGGAGGAACGTCCGGAGGATGTACGTGATGCGGTACGGGATGATATTCTGAGAGCATTTGCCGTCCGGTATGAGCAGTTTTTACAGACCGCAGATCTGTCACTTATGAAGGAGGATTATATTTCCCATCTGATCAATCTGGATCAGCCGGTGCGGGTTCTTGATCCGAAGGGAGAGTTCGGAGGTATCGCATTGGGGATTGACAATCATGGACAGCTTCTGGTAAAAACAAAGGAGAACGGTGTCGTACCTGTTTATGCAGGAGAGGTATCGGTGAGAGGATTGTATGAGTATGTCTGAAGCAAACAAGCCGGGACAGGATGTTCCGGAGGAAGAACGTGTTGTGCTCTGCGGAGCCAATGCGTATGATAAGAAATATTATTTTAATGAACTGTTCAAGGGAATTCCTGCTTCAATACAGGAAGAGCTCCATATTATCTGTGTGCTTTTTACCGAAGAGATCGGCGGCATCTTCACGATTGAATTCGATGAAAATGGCAATGTAGAGCTGCGGACGGAATATGCGCCGGAGGATTATCTCTATGACGATATCGGAAGCGGACTGTTAATCAGTGAAGTAAGAAGGAAACGGCAGGAGCTGTTTGAGTCCTTAAGCTTATATTACAAGGCGGTTGTGCTGCATGAGGATATGAGCGAACTGCTGGATGAAGAGGGCTTGTAGGCGGATCTGCTGTTTGAAGTCATGGTAATGATTCAGATCCTTATTCTCCAAAAAACCGGAATATATAGAAATGTGTAAATAGGAAAGGAAAGAATATGCTGCTGGTCATTGATGTTGGAAATACAAATATTACAATGGGCGTTTATGACGGAAAGAATTTAAAGACCACCTTCCGGATGATGAGCAAACAGCCCAGAACCTCCGATGAGTATGGAATTACGCTGCGCGAGCTGCTTCGTACGAATGAGGTGGAAAAGGAAGAAATCGAGGGAGTCATCATGGCAAGCGTTGTACCGAATGTGATGCATTCCCTGGTTAACGGCATTACGAAATATATTGGAAGATCTCCGATGATTGTCGGCCCCGGGGTAAAGACCGGTATCCGTGTAACCTCCGAGAATCCGCGCGAAATCGGCGCAGACCGTATTGTGGATGTGGTGGCAGCCTATGAAAAATATGGCGGGCCGGCCCTTGTTATTGATTTCGGAACAGCAACGACCTATGACCTTGTCACCGGGGATGGTTCCTTTTCCGTAGGGATTACAGCTCCCGGAATCCGGATTTCTGCGAAGGCACTCTGGGAGGATACGGCGAAGCTTCCGGAAATCGAGATTAAGAAGCCGAAGTCCATTCTGGCACAGGAAACCATCAGCAGTATGCAGGCCGGTCTTGTATACGGACAGATCGGGCAGACCGAATACATCATCCGTCAGGTGCGTAAGGAAAGCGGCTATGACAACATGAAGGTAGTTGCAACCGGCGGACTTGGAAGAATTATCGCAGACGAAACGGACGAGATCCAGATTTATGACCGGGATCTTACATTGGAAGGACTTCGAATTATTTATGAGAAAAATACAGATCGGAGAGGTAACTCTTCAAAATAATACGATACTGGCACCAATGGCAGGAGTAACCGACCTGCCATTTCGTGTGTTATGTGCAGAACAGGGTGCCGGTCTTGTCTGCATGGAAATGGTGAGTGCCAAGGCAATTTATTATAAGAACCGGAATACCGAAGAACTCATGGAGACTGATCCGGGGGAGCATCCGGTATCCCTGCAGCTGTTTGGCTCGGATCCTGTAATTATCAGTGAGATGGCAAAGCGGATTGAGGAAAAGCCATTTGATATTCTGGATATCAACATGGGCTGTCCGGTTCCAAAGGTGGTAAATAATGGTGAGGGCTCGGCACTGATGAAGAATCCGAAGCTTGTCGAAGAGATTATCAGCCGTACCGTAAAGGCGATTCACAAGCCCGTCACCGTGAAATTCCGTAAAGGCTTTGATGAGGAGCATATAAATGCTGTGGAGATTGCGAGGATTGCAGAACAGAGCGGCGCCGCAGCCGTAGCGGTTCATGGAAGAACCAGGGAACAGTATTATGCCGGCAAAGCGGACTGGGATATCATTGCGCAGGTGAAGGCTGCCGTGTCCATTCCGGTATTTGGAAACGGCGATGTGACGGATGGAAAATCTGCGGCAGCTCTTTTGCAGCAGACCGGCTGCGATGGGGTGATGATCGGGCGTGCCGTCCGTGGAAATCCATGGATTTTCCGGGAGATCAATCATTATCTGGATACCGGTGAACTTCCGGAACGTCCCACTGCGGAAGAGGTATGCAATACAATTCTGCGTCATGCACAGATGGAGCTTGAATTAAAGGGAGAATATACGGCAGTGCGTGAAATGCGTAAGCATATTGCCTGGTACACGGCAGGCTATCCCCGTTCGGCAGCACTGCGCAGAAAGGTGAATGAAATCGAAGATTTTGAGACCTTAAAGGAGACGGTACAGCAGATATTTACAGAGTAATTCAATCCGGGTGTGCTGGTAAATGTGCCAGTGACTCTGGAGGTAATATGCCAATCCGGCAGAATGGACTTCTAATTTAAGAATAACCGGCATACTCTTATTCATAAGTGAGGGGAATTGTTTCCGGTTCCAGGGTAACAGCCGGAGCGGATAGGCCTGATCCCCGCCCGGTGAACAGGAGCTGTAAATGTCGAAAAGACAATATCATATCTTTTACCTGATGATGCAGGCAGATGGAATTTATGAAAAGTCCGTAGAAATTCATGAAGTGAAAAGGCATCTCCCGATTCCTTCCGGCAGTGTTTCTCTCTATTATGCGCTTTGGCCGGAGTACCGGAGGAAGAGCCTGCTCCGGAAGAAGCCAAAGGAATGGAAGGTTTTGGAGCTGCAAAAGGAACTGGAAAAGCTTAAGGGAAGAGCGGAATGTGATTACGATTGTTGGGAAATGCTTTATAGCAGGCAGTTTCAGGAAAAAGCGTGGCCGATGGCAGCGCAGGACCTGCCCTTCTGTATATTGCAGGCGTGGCTCTATGCGCAGCGTCCGTTTGACACCCTTTATCTTCCGGAGGAATGGAATCAGGGAATGCAGGATGCAGAGCAGTTGATGGAGCTGCTGATTCCTTATCTGCCAAGACTTAAGCAGGTTGTCTGGACGGGAGAGGAAGGAACGGTTTCAGAGAGCCTTCAGAATTATCTGTATGAAGAATATGGGATGATACTGCTTTTTGACCGGAGAATTCCGGACGGTGCGGTGGTAATCCGCAGGGCGCAGGCGTGGAAATTCCTTGACGCTACAGTGAAAAATGGGTATAATACATTAGTTAACTATGGAAATATAAGACGTATATAACTATTCAGGACTGTATTTTGGGTAGTTACAATAGAAAGATAGAATGAAAGGGCGATTGTGATGGAAGAAAAGAAAAACATACTTACTTACGAAGGTCTTCGTAAATATGAGGAAGAGCTTCACGATCTCAAGGTAGTCAAAAGACGTGAGATCGCACAGAAGATTAAGGAAGCAAGAGAGCAGGGAGATTTGTCCGAAAATGCAGAGTACGATGCAGCGAAGGACGAGCAGAGAGATATCGAAGCAAGAATTGAGGAATTAGAGAAGATCCTTAAGAATGCAGAAGTTGTTGATGAAGATGAAGTTGATCTTGACAAGATCAGCATCGGATGCCGTGTGAAGATCCGTGACCTTGAGTTTAACGAAGATCTGGATTACAAAATCGTTGGTTCTACCGAAGCAAACAGCCTTAAGGGAAAGATTTCCAATGAATCCCCTGTAGGCAAGGCCCTGATTGGACATAAAGTAAGGGATATTGTTGAAGTAGAGACCCAGGCAGGTGTTTTAAAGTACGAAGTATTGGAAATCCAGCGTTCCAATTAAGTAACAGATAAGGAGTGTTATCGTGGCAGAACAGAATAAGCAACCACAAAATAATCAGAAGCCGGAGCAGGATGTGAATCAGCTTCTGAAGGTTCGTAGAGAAAAGCTTGCAGCTTTACAGGAAGCAGGCAAGGATCCCTTTCAGATTACCAGGTATGATCAGACTCATCATACCGATGAAGCGAAGGAATTATATATTGCACATGAGGAAAAGCTTCTTGCAGGACATGCAGCTCCCAATGTAGAGGGCATGGAGGAAGCAGAAGCAAGGGAAGTGCTGAATGCTGATTACAATGAGAGAAGAGCCATCATGGATGCAGATCCGATTATGGTATCTATCGCAGGACGTATGATGTTCAAGCGTGTGATGGGCAAGGCTTCCTTCTGTAATATCCAGGATTTAAAGGGAACCATCCAGGTCTATGTAGCGAAGGACGCCATCGGCGAAGAGGCCTATGCGGACTTCAAGAAATCCGATATTGGTGATATTTATGGTATTAAGGGATATGTATTCCGCACAAAGACCGGTGAAATTTCCATTCATGCAGTGGAAATGACCATGCTGACGAAAAGCTTACAGATTCTGCCGGAGAAGTTCCATGGACTGACCGATACCGATACCCGTTATCGTCAGAGATATGTCGATTTAATCATGAATGCCGACAGCAAAGAGGTATTCATTAAGCGTTCCCGGATTATTAAGGAAATCCGCAAGTTCTTAGATGGCAGAGATTTCATGGAAGTCGAAACACCGATGCTGGTATCCAATGCCGGCGGCGCAGCCGCAAGACCTTTTGAAACCCATTATAACGCACTGGATGAAGATGTGAAGCTTCGTATCTCTTTGGAATTATATCTGAAGAGACTGATCGTTGGTGGTCTTGAAAGAGTATATGAAATCGGACGAGTATTCCGTAATGAGGGTGTAGATACCAGACACAATCCGGAATTTACCTTAATGGAGTTATATCAGGCTTATACCGATTACGAAGGAATGATGGAGCTGACCGAGTCCATGTTCCGTTATCTGGCAGAAGCAGTGCTTGGTACAACCAGATTTGTATATAACGGCATTGAACTGGATTTTGGCAAGCCGTTTGAACGGATTACCATGATTGACTGCATTAAGAAATATGCAGGGGTTGACTTTGATGCGGTAACAACCGATGAAGAAGCCAAGGCAATTGCCAGGGAACACAACGTTGAATTCGAAGATCGTCATACCAAGGGCGATATCGTGAACCTGTTCTTCGAAGAATACTGTGAGGAAAATCTGATCCAGCCAACCTTCGTTACCGACCATCCGCTTGCAATCTCTCCGCTTACCAAGAAGAGACCGGATGACCCGAACAAGGTAGAGCGTTTCGAATTATTTATCAATACATGGGAAATGTGTAATGCTTATTCCGAGCTGAACGATCCGATTGACCAGAGAGAACGCTTCGCTGCACAGGATGCTGCATTTGAAGCCGGCGATGAGGAAGCAAACCATACCGACGAGGACTTCCTGAATGCGCTGAGCATTGGTATGCCTCCGACAGGCGGTATCGGCTACGGCATCGACCGTCTGGTAATGCTGCTTACCAACAGCCAGGCAATCAGGGATGTGTTATTGTTCCCGACAATGAAGTCTATTGATAAGTAAGAATGCAGGAAAATCAAGGGTTTCAGCATTTGGATGTACTAAAATATATAGTTGGTCAAGGGGTTTTGACCAAGATTTGACCAATTTTTGGCATAGTCAAAAAAAGATTAGTACAGGTTAGTACAGATTGCTTAGTCTGAAAAATTAAAGATTGTATTACTTAGAGGACATTTTCTAAAGAAATTTAGAAGATGTCCTCTTTTTGCGTTATAGGAACAATTGAAATACCGAAAGGAGAATAGCATGGAACACACAAAGGCATATCAGGAATTTAAGAAGAATAGTAATACAAAGTTTGTAAGATATAGCGAAGGAGCAGAAATGTATCATATGGGCGTATCAAAGTTTATGCAAATGGCTAAGGATGCCAAAGCAATCTATAAGTTAGGTCAGTTAGTACTTGTGAATTTAATAATATTTGATGAGTACCTTGAGACATTCCATATAGTTGATGATGAATTTTATAAGTAGGTGAAAAGGATGGTAACACAATTACAGCCAGATGTTAGGGCTTATCTTCATGGTGGGGAGGTAATAAAAAGATACATAAAGGTCGAAGAGGTGGCTTATGAATATGGATTTAGTGTTGAGGAAACTGAATATATAGCTAAGGCTGCAAGTTCTTTATACAAGCTTACCCGTATTCATTTGGTAAAAAAGGAAAGGTTTGATGAGTTTATGAAACACATATATAAAGTGCCGGGAACAAATAAGCAGATAATTAAAAAGTTTGCGAGAATTGGAGAAGCTTCAATTATATACAGTATTGGCAGACATAGATTTATCGAGTTGGCTAGAGCAGCAGGTGCAACATATAAAATAAATGAGGGAACAGGGGGGACTGTGTTAATCAATTTGGAAATATTTGATAATTATATGGAGCAATTCAGACAACCTGCAAGACCTTTGAAAGAGCCGTTATATGGGCAGGAAGAAGGTGAATTGAATGAGTAACTCATATAAGTTCTATTCAGATACAAAAGACATTATGAAAAAATATGTAAATGCTACTGAGGGTGCCATTATTTATGGCATAAGTAAATCAAGGATTATGGTTTTGGCTTCTGAAGCAGGGGCAGTGTATAAGGTTGGAAATTCAGCGTTGATTAACACTGATATCTTTGAGATGTATTTGGAAAAATTTAAGGAACCAACAAGACCATTGCCCAAACATATTTGGAATAAATTGTCAAGCGAAGATAAAAAAGACCACAATAGTACCTGTTTTGATAAAAAAGACCCGTGATTGTCACTTTCGGCATTATAGAAACTAATGTAATATATGGACATTCCAAGAAAAACTTGGGATGAACAATTTAATAATCAGTTACAGATTTGCAAAGTAGTTTGCACTGCAGAGTATCTGTAGGTAGTAAATTTACGGGGCATGTACCTGGAAGATGAAAGTCACAGCTATCATATTAGTAGCCTGATGGATCGAAAGATGAAGGGTGAGAAGTTGGATGGAAATCTGGTAAAAGGGCGCAAGAGATCCGGTGGATCTCTGCTCTGCGCGGACCGAAGCGAAGCGTAGACCGGCATGTTGCGTAAGGATAATCAACCACAGAGGGCGAGAAGTTCGTCCTTATCCTCAAAAGGCTAAAAGAGGAGATAGTGCTTCTGATAATTCAGAAGGGCGTCGTGAAACACATTTTGTGGCTCGTCTGTAACTCCCGGAGGTGAGAACACCTCTTTGTACACGGGGCGATATAGGAGTCTAGAAGACTGGCGTGTACCTACATGCTTAGCATTAAGCATAGCCATGTAGACTATATCACTTCCAAATTCAAATTTTGTCTATATGGCAACTAATTTGAAGGAGGATAAAGTGATGATGGGATTTAGCATAGCATTTATAATTATTGTTCTTATCGTATTGTATTCATTAGCGAGGACGGCAGGTGAGTCGGACCGAATATTGGAAAATATAAGAGAGCAATCACTCCTTGGAAGGGAGGAGAGCTCTGGTGGGAACAGTTGAAAAAAGAAATAAACATAAGAAACGCAGGTTTGTATCTTCAGAAGAGAAGCTTGAGAGAGAATTAAAAGATTGTATGCATTGTAGATTCTTCTGGGGACATAACAACAGATGTGCCACTGGAACATGTTGTAAACCATCTAAGAAAAAAGAACAGAAACTTCCGACGGAATGTGTCGGATGTCCATATTATCAAGGGAATGGTTATTGTTTTCCTTGTATGCGAAAGCTGATAGGAAAGTAGGTGGTTAAGATGTTCAAGTGGCTGTTTAAGAAGAAAGGATGTGCAAAACATATGAATAACAAGTTAGAAGTAATCGGCATTGATCATGGTTGGTCAATGATGAAAACAATCTCTCAGGTATTTGTCACAGGAGTTAAGGAGATTACAACAACTCCGGCACTTTTTGGCGATGTACTTGAGTATGAAGGAAAGTTCTATAAGGTTGGAACTGTGAGGCAGGAAGTAAAGGATACAAAGGTCGAAGATGACAGCTTTTATCTTCTCACTC
>OGQM01000096.1_pt1 | contig 96297 bp, 93 predicted proteins | sample 1553191 | NCBI WGS metagenome assembly OGQM01 (sample SAMEA2579954, study PRJEB22360) | human gut metagenome | biome: human gut; feature: human-associated habitat; material: faeces | place: Denmark | collected 2008/2010 | reverse complement strand
AGTGAATTAACTCCCACCATCTTCTTTTTTTTTACCAAAAAGCCTGTCTCCAAAACTTCTGTTTTCATCACTTTGTTTATCGACATCTACACTTATTGGTTCATCTAAAAGCATATTCATTAATTCTTCTTCATCTTTAGTGTCTAGTTCCTTTTTTAAAAGCATTTGTACAATTTCTTTTTTAGTTTTCTTTGTTTCCATATCTTATCACCAATAAAATTATAATATAAATAATGAAAAATATAAAGTTTTAATTATATAATATTTATAAAAAAATACTTTAACTAAAACCATAACAACTTAATCAAACTTATTTTAATTATAATTAACTTGTGATAAAATAAATAAACAAAAAGGAGATTATTATGAAAAATATATTAATTAGATGTTCAAAAATAAGTGTAGATTGTGTAAGCAATGACCCAGTTGATATTCGCTGTGGTGGGCCAGAGTTTTTAGGATTCGATTTTTATGTAAGAGAAGAGAATACAAAAGAAATGACAAAATTTATCATAATGACACTAGATAATTTGGAAGTCCCTTTAGTAAGCATAAAGGTAACAGGAACTGCTGAAGTTAAAGAAGAAGATGTTTGGACAAAGAAAAGAATAGTTAAAGCAATACATGATAATGCTGAATACTTACAGCATGAAGCAAAAAGAAATCACAGTTCCTCAAATAAAAACTTTAACTTATAACATATAATTAATTAAAAAGGAAAAGAACTATTACTCAGTTCTTCTTTTTATTAGGTTCGAATAAATGAACTATTTCTAGTTCGAGTAAATCTTTAATGTTGCGAGTGTCGTAGATATCTACAACTTTTTTATTAATCTTGGAGATAACTCCTCAACTCTTTTTATATCACCATTTTCGTTAACATATATTGTCTTAAAACCTAGTGATTTAGGAACATCAATATCCAATCTTTTATCATCACCAACTATTACACATTCACTTGGTTGGTATATTCCTTGAGCCTGTCTATAAGCTAATTCATTTGGTTTTATAATACTTTCACCGTAATATTCACTAAAATAATCATTGATTCCCATAGCAGTTAATCTATTTCTTTGTGATTCTTCAAAATAATTAGATAATAATACTAGTTCATATTCATTCATTGCTGCTAGCATTGATCTAATTTTTTCAGCATTTTCAGGAATTGCTTTTCTTAATTCTTGAAAGAATATTTCTAAAAAATGATTATCTAATTCACATCCTAATTTATCACCAAAAAATTTTAAGTATAGATTTCTATCATAGCTATTATATGTTTTTTCATACTCTTTAATATTTAACAAAAATTGTTTTGTCTTTTCTATGTCTTCAATGCCATATTTTTTAAGTGTATTTGCCACATAAGATGAAAAATCTACGCCAGTAATCAAAGTACCATCGATATCAAATATTATTCTTTTTATCATAAAACCACCTAACACTAAATAGATGATTATATTATACTATGTAAATTAATCTTTGTATATTATTTTGTTTTGACAAAATATTTAACCCCCTAGGTATTTTGACATTAATATCAAAATACTATGGTTTATTATATATAATAGAAAAATATAGTAAAACTATTTGGCTGCGAATAAACGTTTGATATAATTTTATTAGGAACATTTAATGTGAGTGTCGTCCTCCAGTCTTGAAAAAGGAAGAAGGTAAATATCGATGAAAAAAAGAGTTTATGTGATTAAACTCCTAAGATTCATCTATATCATTTTATCACTTCATACCTTATTGGTATTAGTCATAAAAAAATAGACACTCATCTGCTTAGATAGAGTGTCCAACTCAATTAATTGAGGCGACATTCACTTGCAACTTTAAATGTTCCTCTTTTTTATTTTATGCAAGTTTTCTTTCTAAATACATAATAACATAAAAAAAGAACTTTTTGCAAGTTCTCTATATATAAAGTTCGAATAGTTCGAACAGATTCGTCACTGGTGCGGGTGACAGGACTTGAACCTGCACGGATATATCCACTAGATCCTAAGTCTAGCGCGTCTGCCAGTTCCGCCACACCCGCAAGTTTGGTGGATCTTGTAGGACTCGAACCTACAACCGCCCGGTTATGAGCCGGATGCTCTAACCAATTGAGCTAAAGATCCATATTAACTTCCGTTAACAATAAATAATATACCATAATAAAAATATTAGTGCAAGAACTATTTGAATAAAATTTAATAAAATTAAATGAAATGTCAAAAAAACCTGAAACAATAGTTTTTTTTAAAAATATAGTGTATACTAATACTAGCAACAAAGTAGGAGGGTTAATATGATTTTTTCTGGTACGACGTTTATTTTTTATTTCTTGCCATTACTATTAATTTTATATTATATTTTACCTGAAAAATTTCAGAACACCATTCTTATTATTTTTAGTTTATTCTTTTATATATATGGAGATGTCAAATTCTTACCATTACTATTAATTACTGGAATAGTTAACTATTTTTTAAGTAGAAAAATTAGAAATAAATCTGTTTTAATAGTAGGTATTATTTTAAACATACTTCCATTACTTTATTTTAAATATACAAACTTTATCATAGATATTATTAATAGTATTACTAGCTTTAACATAGACTTATTTGATTTAATATTACCTCTCGGAATAAGTTTTACAACCTTTAGAATGATTAGTTTTTTGATTGATGCATATAATAACAAGATAAAGGATATTACTTTTAAGAAAGTTATTTTATATACATTTTTGTTTACTTACCAAATAGAAGGACCAATTGTAAGATATGCCGATATTGAGGACGAACTTGACAAAAGGATTATTACTAGTAGTGATAAAGAGATTGGAACAAAACGCTTTATTATTGGTTTATCCAAAAAGGTAATTCTTGCAGATACCTTAGCACTTTTTATAACATCAGTTAGCGGATATAATACAGTTGTAAGTTTATGGATGGTGGCTTTATTAAACATTTTAAGATTATATTTAGATTTTTCTGCTTATAGTGATATGTCAATAGGTCTTGCCCGTATGCTAGGGTTTCATTTTAAAGAAAACTTTAATTATCCATTTATTAACAATGGAATGAGCGACTTCTGGCGTAAGTGGCATATTTCTTTAACATCATGGTTTAAGGATTATATTTATATTCCACTAGGTGGCAATAGATGCAGAAACTTAAGAAATATTATTAACATTTTAATTGTTTGGCTACTTACAGGATTATGGCATGGAGCAAATTATACATTTATTATATGGGGATTATTTTTTGGTATCATCTTAATTTTAGAAAAATACCTATTTAAAAATTTCGTGAAAAAACATCACATTTTATCTTGCATAATTACAGATATTTTAGTTATCATTGGTTTTGTTTTCTTTTATGCAAAAGATTTACCTAGTGCCTTTTTGACAATTAAGGGGATGCTTGGCTTAAACAATTTATTATTAATAAACTCTGAAGTCATTTTCTATATTAAAAACTATATTTTAATTTTAATTATTAGTATTGCAGTATCTTTAAATATATTCAAAATATTTAAAGGCAAACTTCAAAATATAGCATTTATTTATTATTTAGCACTACTTATATTATCAACTGCATATATTGTTGATTCATCATTTAATCCATTTTTATATTTTAGATTTTGAGGTGATTATGAAAAATAATATTGTAACAAAAATTTTAATCATTTATACCGTACTAATTGGTATGCTTGGCATTCTTTTAAAGGATAATGAAATTAGTAAAACTGAGCGGCGTAAATTAAAACAAGCGCCAGTACTAAATTATGAAAAAGTCGTTGACGGCTCATATTTTACAGATTTAGATGACTATACGCTTGACCAAATGCCAGCACGTGATGTATTTAGAAAAATAAAAGGAATCACTTCCAAATATCTTCTAAATGTAAAAGAGGAAAATAGCGTGTATGAAAAAGATGGTTACCTTTTTGAAATAACAAAAACTAGTGAGAACTCATTAGATTACTTTATTAATAAGATAAATGAAATAAATAAGAATTTTAAAGCAAATACATATTTTGTTAAGATTCCTGACAAAGAGTATTATGAAGATAATATAATAAAAAAAGATTACAATCTTATAGATGATAAATTAAAAAACTTAGACAGCAATATAAAACAAATCAGCATCAGCGAAGAATTATCTTTAAAAGATTACTATAAAACTGACATTCACTGGATAAATAGTAACCTAGAAAAAGTGACCAATAAAATAAAAAGTGTAATGGGATTAGAAGAAAACTCCTCTTACACTGAAAAGATGCTATATCCATTTTATGGGGCATTATATAGCAGGAAGGTATCAAGTGTAAAAGCTGACAAAATTACATATTTAACTAATGAAACTATAGAAAATATGCGTGTGTATAATTATGAAAAGGATAAAGAAGAAAAAGTTTATAATGAAGATTATTTTCATAATATAGATAGTTATGATATATTTTTAGCTGGAGCAACTCCGGTCCTTAAAATTACAAATAATAAAGTTGCTGATAAAAAATTAATTGTTTTTAGGGACTCATACGGGAGTTCAATTATTCCATTTTTAGCAGAAAATTACCATGAAGTTATCGTATTAGACTTAAGATATGTCAAATTTGCTAATTTACAAAATTTAGATATTGATTTAACAAACCCAGATGATATATTATTCATATATAGTGTTAATATTATAAATAATAGTTTTTCATTAAAATAGGAGGAAAGTATGAAAAAAATAAGTATATTATTAGTTGTGCTTTGCGCACTTTTAGTTGGATGTTCTAGTAAAAAAGGATTAGATGGTTCATTAAGTGAAATTATGAAAGAGGTTTATGCAGGTATTCCAAGTGATGACTTACCAGATTTAGAAAATAATAAAGTTACTAGTGAAAATTTTAGTTATTATTTAGGCGATGTTACTTTTAAATATAAGGAAGCATTGGCTAGTGAACCTACAATGAGTTCTATCGCTCACTCAGTAGTTTTAGTAAGACTAGAAGATGCCAAAGACGCTGATAAAGCCATGAAAGAAATTAAAGAAAAAGTAGATCCAAGAAAATGGGTATGCGTAGGAGTTGCAGATGAAAATGTCCTTGTCGTAAATAGAGGCGACATTGTAATGCTTGTTATGGATGATGAATTAGCTCAAACTATTAAAGATAACTTTTTAAATTTAGAGTAGGTATATATGTATAAGAAAGTTATTCAAAAAGGCTTAATTATACTTTTAATAATTCTTCTTGGACTTTTAATATATTTAATAAAGTTATCATATAAAGAAAATGAACTGATAAGCACTGGTAGTACAACCACTAAAATAGATACAACTTCTAGTACCACTACCATAGTTACCACCACTACAACAAGTACCACTACTACAACTACTAAAGCAATAGAACTCTCTGATAGTATTTATGCTCCATATCATATAGAAAACTATGATAACTATAGTATAGATAACATTATTGATGATGATATTCAAAGAGTATTTACCGAAAAAGGAGCTGTTGTATGTGGAGACTCAATGGCTGAAGGACTTACTGCATATGGAGTCCTATCTAATAATAATGTTGTATGGCATAGAGGCAGAAGAATAGATAATATGGATAAAGATTTAGACAAAATTAAAGAACTTAACCCTAATTATTTATTTTTAGCATATGGCTCAAATGATTTAGAACTCTGGACCGGAAGAACGAGTTCCTTTATAAATGCTTACACTAAAACTTTAGATATGCTTAAAGAAGAACTTCCAAATACAACATTAGTTATTAATTCAGTTTTACCTGTTAGCATAAAAAAGACAAATAGTGATGCAGCATTTTCTTATCAAGCAGTATTTAACAATGCCTTAAGAGATTTAGCAAATTCTTACGGGATAACTTTTCTAGAAAATAGTCCATTTTTGTCCGTCAAGGATAAGCCTTATTCAAGCGATGGAGTTCACCCAAAAAGTTTTTACTATTCCTTATGGGCAAAACATATGACTAGTTATTTAGAAACATTGTAAAATAGCTTCTAATGTCTAGTTTTTTTCTTTAAAAAGGGTATAATAAAAATGTAGGAGAAGTATATGAATAAGAGAAGTATTATAACAACCATATTAACAATTATCATATTACTATTATTAAGTTTAATATTTTATCATGTTTCAAATAAAAAAGTAAGCACTAACATTGATATAGATTATCCTGTATTTAAAAATAACAAAGATGTAATAATAAAGAGATATTTAAAAGACGTTAACACTAAAAATATTACAAACATTAAATACGAGATAGGTAAATCTAATGATTATACTACGGTATTATTTAAATTTTATAATAAAGATAATTTAGAAAATGTTGAAACGTTAATTTTTAATAAAAATAAGAGAATATCCTTGCAGGAGTTGTTTGATATAGACAAATTAAAAGCCGTTATAGAAACTAAGAAAAACACTGAAAATAAAGAAGAAATAGATTATTCAAAAATTAATATTTTGTTTAATGATAAATCTACAACTTTTTATATTAGAGAAAATGAAAAATTAAAAAATTTAGAAATAGTAAATAATGAACTAACTGAGGCAGCAAAAATATCATTAAATTTGGATGAAAGTTATCATAAAGAGCACACAATTCAAAAAGAAGCTAAACTAGTTGCTTTTACATTTGATGATGGACCTAGCAAATACACTTTAGATATTGCTGATATTTTAGAAGAATATAACGCTAGCGCTACTTTCTTTGAAGTAGGTTATAACATTAAGGCCCATCCCGAGATTACTAAGGAGTTGTCAGAGAGAGGCTTTGAAATAGCTAACCATACAACTGATCATTCAAAACTAACAAAATTAACTGAAGTTAAGTATTTATCAAAAATTAATGATAATAATGCTTTATTTAAAGAACTTACTGGCAAAGATATGCCTTATTTAAGGCCACCTTATGGTTCTTACAATGATAAAATTAAAGCAAGTGCTGGTGTTCCAATTGTAACTTGGAGTCTAGACACTAGAGACTGGGAAAGCCGAAATAAAGATAAAGTTATAGAAATGGTAATGAATAATATTAAAGAAGGCGATATTATCTTATTTCATGATTTATATGAAAGCACGAGAGACGCTGTAAAAGAATTAATGCCTCTTTTAAAAGAACAGGGGTATCAAGCAGTAAGTGTTGGTGAATTATTTAAAAGTAAAGGTATCACTTTAGAAGCAGGAACAAGTTATAGATATGCAAGATAACTTGTTTTTTTTCATATAATTTTATCAGGCGAACAAAAACTTGCATTTTATACAAAAATATGGTATAGTATGGGCGAAAAAGAAGGAAAGATATTTAGAAAGAGGGAATTGGTATGAAAAAGAAAATACTATCATTATTATTTTTACTATTAAGTGTCTTTGGTTTTAGTTTAAAGGCTGATGCAGCACCTGCTACAATCAAGACAACTTCTTTAGGAAAATCATCTAATTTAATTAGTGGAGTTCCCACAGTATATGTAAAACAAACAACAAATTCAATTTATCTATACTGTGAAGAAGCATTAAAAAAATACCCTGCAAATATGACAATCAGATTAAGGGGTGAGGCACCTAAAGGTATGGTTTATATCTTAAAAAATAAGCCTAATACAGGTAATGCATATACTGACTACTATATTATGCAAACTGCAGTTTGGTGGTACAGAGACATTTGGTCTGGAACTAGTAATATAAGCCAGGCAGCAAAAAATACTATTATTAATGGACGTAATTCTAACACAACTTATGCTAAAATTTATAACTTAGTTGAAGGTGCAAGAAATTATTCAGAAGTAATTGGCTCAATGAGTATAAGTGGAAACAATAGGTTTACTGAGCAAGGTTCTTACTATGTTTCTGATACTATTACAGTAAAAAGATTTGGAATTGCTAACTACAACATCGATTTAGTAAATGCTCCTTATGGTACAACTATAACAAATAGATCAGGTAATACTTTTAAAGTATCTGTTCCAAAAAGTTCAGTTCCAGAAGGCAAAACTATTTCTTTCCAAGTAAAAGTTAGTAGTTCTTACACAATCAATACGGCGTATGAATATGAATACGGTGCTAATTATCAGTACGTCCTTTACGGAAAATTAGATACAGTAAATAAACCCGTATCTGCATCATTAAATTTAAGCGTAACTAAACCAGAAGAAAACATTTTCAAAGTATATAAAGTTGATGAAGACGGTGACTATGTAAAAGGTGCTAAGTTAGCTTTATATGAAGGAAACTGTACTAATAAAACATGCTCTTCAAGGAATTTATACGCTACATGGACAACTACAAATTCTGCAAAAGTATTTGAAAACATTCCAAAAGGTATTTATACATTAGTAGAAATATCTGCTCCATCTGGATATGAAATTGCAGATAAAATGTATGTTAATATTTCTTCAAATAATGGCAATTTTTCTATAAAGATGGTTGACTATGAAATTGAAGAGAACAGATTAACTATTAATAAAGTTGACGAAAATGGTAAATACGTTTCGGGTGCAAAACTATCATTATATAGTGAAGATTGTACTAATAAAACATGTTCTTCAAGCAAATTATATAAGACTTGGACAAGTGGAACTACTGCAAAAGTATTTACTGATATCCCAGTAGGTACATACACATTAGTAGAAGTTGAAGCACCAAACGGATATAAGGTAGCAGCTAAGCAGAAAGTAGTTGTTAATAGTGCCAGTGGAAGTTTCACTATCAAAATGATTGATGAAAAAATCAAAACAACGAAAGTAAAAATAAGCAAAACCGATGTTACTGGTTCAAAAGAAATTCCAGGAGCAACACTAGTCGTTAAAGATTCATCTGGAAGTGTAGTAGATAAATGGGTAAGTACCAGTGAAGCACATTATGTAACTGTAGATCCTGGTGTATATACATTATCAGAAACTACTGCACCAAAGGGTTACAAATTAAGTAGTACAACTATTACTTTCAAAGTTGATGAAGATTTAAATCTATATGAACTTGTTGATGGCAAGTACACAAAAGTAGACCATATCAAAATGATTAACGAACTTGTTGATAAGTCTGCAATTAAAATTAATAAATTAGATAGCAAAACTAATAAATATGTTAGTGGTGCAATTTTAATGATAAAAAATAATAAAGGGGAAACAGTATCAACTATTACTACAACAGATAGTGCAAGTTATATTACACTTGACGAAGGCGAATATGTATTAAGCGAAGAAGCCGCTCCTAGTGGTTATGAAAAAACTGATGCAAAAATTTACTTCACAGTTGACGCTGAAGGTAAGATTAAAATTAAAGGTTCTAACGGATATGTTGATGCCGTAGAAATAACTATTTATAACCAAAAAGAAGAGGATGAAATCATCGTAGTTCCAACAACTGGTCTATCAAGCACAATTACATATGTTGTTGGTACATTAGTAGTATCAGTTGGTGCTGTAATGTTATACAGAAATGGAAAACAAAACTAGAAAAAAATACATAAGTACTGTTATATCAGTATTTGTCCTATTTATAGGGATTTGCATTTTAGGTAGTACTTACTTCAATACAAAAAAACATGAGGTTTTTGATGAAATGAATGAGTTATACTATGAACAAATTGCAAGTGAAATAGAAGACTTAGATGAAATAGATGATGAAGAAATTTCTGTTATCGAAGATGAAACAGAAAAGCCAGCGGAAGTTACAGAACCAGAAAATGTACCAACAACTACTAAAAAACCGGTAGTAAGTATCGACTACACAAAGTATTATGTTGGAAATATATCTATACCAAAAATAGATTTAAAAAGAGGTTTTGTTAGTAAGGATTCTAAATATAACAATGTAAATCGCAACATTTACATTGTTCCTGAATCTGATTATCCTGATAAAGAAGGTGGCAATTTTATACTTGCTTCTCACTCAGGAACTAGTTCAATATCGTATTTTAGAAACTTGTATAAATTAACTTTAGGAGATAAAGTTGATATAACGTACAACAATAAAAATTATACTTACGTCATAACTAATATTTATACAGATTTAAAAGACGGTGATGTTGCAATAAAAAGAGATAAAAGTAAAACAACGCTTACACTTATAACTTGTACTAAAGGAGACAAAACAACACAAACAATTTATATCTGTGAACGCATATAAGAATAATTTAGGGGGAAAGAGGTGATAATATGGTAGAGTTTACTTTACTAGAAAAGATTAGGACTATTTTTAATCTAATTTTTTCGTCACCTCTTTTTTTAGTCTTATTATTTGGTCTTGTACTTATCATAATAGATATCAAATTCATTTCAAAAAAGGATGGTAAAACTAAAAAGATTTATTCAATATTAAGTTTACTCGTAATTGGGATTCTCATATCAATGTATTATGATTCATTATTGGTGCTTTTGGATAGTATCTCTAAAAATATTGTATCATTAATTTATTTTCCAACAGTATTAGAATATATTATCATGCTAATTATTAGTTTAATCATCTTAATATATTCACTCGTAAGTAAAAAAATATCTTCAAATATCAAAATGTTTAATGCCTTAGCATTTATTTCTAATAGTTATATTTTCTTTCTTATCTTAGATGAAATTGAAAACTCAAAAGTTGATTTATCTAGTAAGATAAGTATATATACAAACGATCATTTAATGATATTATTTGAAATTAGTTTAGGAATCTTTATTATTTGGATGGTGATATTGATATTAATTAAAATAATCAAAATGTTATCTAAACCAAAAGTAGAAGAAAACTTTTATGAGGAACCCGAACTACCAAAAACAATTGAAGAAGTAAGAAGACAAGTAGTATATGAACCAAAAGTAGAATACGTTGTTGTCGAAAAGAAAAGTGATAATGATATGTTCACTTTAGAAGAATATCGTCAAATGAGAGCAATTTTAGAAGTTATTAAAGAAAATCAAAAGAAAGCCTAATTAGCTTTCTTTTATTAGTTTTGCATGAATTACAAGTCTTTTATCATTTCCATTAGCACATGTTGATAAAGTAAGTATCTTATCATCTGTAGCAACCTCAATATTAAAATCATAAATACTTCTGCCTTTTACTAAATCAATATATGCCTGATAAGCATCAGTAGTAGGAAAGGTAATATCTAAATAGTCATTAGTTGTTGGAATAGTATAAATTGAAAATATTTGAAATTTCATATTTTCATTAGGAGTATTAAAAGTAATAATTTGATTAGCACTTTTTTTATACCAGTAAGAATTAAGCGCATATCTTAATGTTCCAAACATTGTTTGATTTGCTAAATTGTGTCCATATATTATTGTATTTTCATTTAATTCATCTGGGTTATTACGATAATCCATAAATATCCAACCATGACGATTTTTATTTTGATAATAATCGCGTCTTAAATAATAATCATTATCTTTAGCCTGAACAACTGGATAATCAATCCGTGTGTTATTAACAGTTAACCAACCAACAGTATCTTTATTTATTTCCTGAAGTGTAGAAAATACTTTTTCATACTGAATATCATAGACTGTAGTAGTTGTGGTAGTAGTTGTTGTCAAATCTTCATCACCAGGTTCAATAACATCAAGTGGATTTTCCTCTTCAGTTTTCTTTTGATTTACTTTAATTATCTCTTTTAAATTATTTTCAATTCCAAGATAATGCTGTTCATCGACATAATTTTTATAATAATTAATACCAATCATAAAAATAATTACTAGTATTACTGCCCCAAGAGAAACTTTAATAAAATTTATATTAATTTGCTTAAATAAATTGTTCCTTCTATATTCTTCACTATAATTAATTTTAAAAGTTATATTTGCATTCAAAAGTAATCTTTCATTAACTTTCTTATATTTACTTATCACATTAATATCTGTATCTTTTAAGTTATCATATTCAAAACTTATTTTAATATCTTCCTTAGCATTTTGAATAAGTAAATTCATCATAAAGTCAAAAGCACTTACACTAAAATTTTTAAAATTTATTTCCTTTAAATACTTGTTTATCTTAATAAAAGTAACTATATCATTTTTATCATCACTAGTAAAATCAGAAATAACAATATTTTTCTTATAATAAATATCTGAATAAGTATTAAGATTATTAACTTTCATAAAATTACTAACAAATAAAATCTCTGTCCTAGTTTTAACAACAATCTTTTTATTAGTATCTAATCTATCCAATAGTATTCTAGGAAAATCATATACCTCTAGGTTTTCTAAATAATTATTATCTAATAGTTTTAAAAATATATCATAATTAATTGACTCATCAGGCTTAATAATTAAGTTAGTGATATTTGGAATAGTATTAATAATATCTAAAATAACAGTAATAAGTTCAAAATCTCTTATACACACAGTATTTATTTTACGTTTAATAATTATAACATTTAAAAACGAAGATACCAACTCAAGATTATTTTTAATATAAACATCAGAAAATACCAATTCTTTAGTATCAATGACATTTGTCTTATTCAAATCTTCTTTAGGAGTATCTTTTATAAGCTTATAAGCATTTATACAATTACCATTTACTTTAAATACTATCTTTATCATAAATTAATAATAACATAAATTAAAACTAAAGTGAATAAGAAAATCTAAAAATAATCAATATAATATTGGTGAGATTATGAAATTATTTGTTGCTATCTTTAGAACAGTTTTCTTCTACTTCTTTATCATGCTTAGTTATCGCTTAATGGGAAAAAGAGAAATAGGCCAGTTAGGCGTCATCGATTTAATTGTATCTATATTAATTGCCGAATTAGTAGCAATAAGTATTGAAAATATAGATGACCCAATAATTTTAACTGTAGCACCTATATCCGTACTTGTATTAATCGAAATCATTTTTGCCTTTTTATCAATTAAATATAGAACCTTTAGAAATCTTCTAGATGGAAAACCAAGTATCATAATAAACAAGGGCATACTTAACTATAAAGAAATGATTAAACAAAGATATAGTTTAGATGACCTTTTATTAAGTTTAAGACAAAATAATATTAAATCCATAGAAGACGTTGAGTATGCCTTCTTAGAAACAAATGGTAAGTTAAGTATTTTTAAATACAACATTTTTAAAACAGAAGGAACATATCCTCTAGCACTTATTGTTGATGGGGTAATACAGACAAAAACTCTTAAAGAAATCAAACATAGTAAGTACTGGCTTCTTAACTATTTAAATAAACAAGACACTGATCTTAATAATGTCTTTTACGCATTTTACAAAAATAAAAAAATTTACTTAATAAAATATACTGATTTAAAAAGTGTCTAATTGCGTCAATCAACATGTAAATTAAATGTAACCTATTGCGAGCAAAAAACAAATGATTTATCATAATATAGTAGGGAGAAGTTATGAAAGATTTTGCAGTTAATTTAATTAGATTACTATTAAGTTTTATAATATTATTATTCTCTGAAGAATACTTTTATAAGTTTCTTTCACTGTTCAAAATAAATATTAGTAAAACATTTACAAGCATAATTTTATATATTATCATTTCGTTTTTTATATATCTAATTTACAAGCCAGAATTAAAAAGTGAATTTAAAAAATTTAAAAGAAAACTTATGAGTAATATGGTCTATGCTTTTGTAGCATTTCTCATAATATTTGTAACAATGTTAGTATCAAATTATATCTTATCAGTAATAGCTAAAAGTTTTTACATTAGTTATAACAGCATAAGTTTCTATAATATATTTAATAAACCTTTTAATTTAGACCTTATAATAGAAATCTTAAAAAACATTATTTTAATTCCTTATTTAAAAGTTACCATCTTTGATTTAGGAGTTAATCGCTTATTCAGTTATAGTGGTAGTATCTTTGCTTCCGGATTAGCAGCAGCTCTATATAATGCATACTTAATCAAGGGGACAATTGGTTATATGATCGTTAATTCAAGTTTAACATTTATATTATTTATGCTTTTAGCACTTATCTATCGAAAAAACAATAACATTGTAACTAGTATCGTAACTTATAGCATCTATATGCTTCTAGCAAGCGTACTCTATAGCAGTATTATGTGAGGTTAATATGAAAGAAAGATTACTTAATATTATAAAAATAGCAGTAGCTTTAATCGCTTTTTTAACGCTTAGTTCAATATTAGCGCTAGGAATAAAACACATGGGCTTTGCTATAACTGACTACAAAGATGCTGTAATTATTACATCAGCAGCAGAAGTTATTCTAGCAGTATTAATATTTGTTCTATATAATAAAGATTTAATTCAGGATAGGAATGTAGTAAAAGAAAAAGATTTTATAAAAAAAATAATAAAATATTCCTGCATGTTTTGGGGGATAAAAATAATTAGTAGTGTTGTAATGGCCATCTTATGTGTTATGTGTGGTTATGAAGTTAACGTGAGTGAAAATCAAGAAGCAATTAACTTATATACAACTAGTGCTCCCATTTTAATGCTCTTAACAACTAGTATTACAACTCCTATTGTTGAAGAAGGCATCTTTAGATTGGGTATCAGTAAAATTATTAAAAATAAGTATTTGTTTATAATTACAAGTGGCATCTTCTTTGGCTTCCTGCATATTTTCCCAACAGATTTAAACATTGTATACGCTTTAATAAATAGCATTCCATATGTAACAATGGGAATGGTTCTAGCCTATATATATAAAAAAGAAGATAACATTTACTATCCAATGATCCTACATGGCTTAAATAATTTTATCAGCATGATCCTCTTCTTTTGCTCTTGAAAAAATAAAAAAATATTGTATAATAGAAAGAAATTTTGGTGTTATTATGAAAGATTTATTAGAAAATTTAATGGGGTTTATTTATTCACTTAGTATGGGAGATTATTTCTTCTTTATTGGTACAGTACTACTAATCGTATTATTAGTATATATTGTATATTTAATTAAATGTGGTGATGATGAAGAAGTAGTTCCAGGCAAAGATGGTTTTGATATCGAAGCAGTATGCAAAAACATTGAAAAGAACTATAAACCTGAAACTATAAAACTAACTAGTTATGAAGAAGAACAAGAAAATAATGCTATAATTAGTTATGATGAACTCATAAGAAATAAAGATAAGATAAACATTAATTATGATGATGAGTATAGTAATCCAATTCCTGAACTAGAAGTAAGAAAAATATCTTTCAGTGAAGATAAAAACGAAAATACTCTTGAAATGCCAAAATTAAATGTAAAAATGTTTGAATACGAAGAAGAAGAAAATTTTCTAAAGGCATTAAAAGAATTACAAAAAGATTTAAGCCATTAGTGGCTTTTTTTTAGGAGGTAAACATGAAAGTAGCAATTGAAACATTAGGATGTAAAGTAAATTTTTATGAATCAGAAGTAATAAAAGGAATCTTTATTAATAATAAATATGAGATAGTATCACTTGAAGATAAACCAGATGTAGTCGTAATAAATACATGCTCAGTAACAAACCAAAGTGATGCAAAAGATCGTAAAATAATCAGAAAAGCTAAAAGAGAAAATCCGGATGCTATAATTATTGTCTGTGGTTGTTATACTCAGCAAGATCCCAAAGAATTAAAAGACTTAGACATTGATATTATCCTTGGTAATAAAGATAAAACTTTAATCGTAACTCTTTTAGAAGAATATTTAAAAAATAGAAAACAAATTAAGAAAATCTATAATTTACAAGAAACTGAATTTGAAGAAATGCAAATTACTAAAAATTATGACCGAACTCGTGCCTTTGTCAAAATAGAAGACGGTTGTGATAATTACTGCTCATACTGCATTATTCCCTATGTAAGAGGTCGTGTACGCTTTAAAGATTATGATAGTGCTTACAACGAAATAAAAACGCTAGTTGCTGATGGTTTCAAAGAAATTGTTCTAACTGGTATTCATACTGGAAGGTATCCTAATCTAACTAAATTAATTCACGAAATAAGTAAACTTGATGGATTAGAAAGAATTAGAATAAGTAGCATTGAAATAACTGAAATTAACAATGAGGAATTCTTAACTGAATTAAAAGACAATCCTAAACTATGCAAGCATATGCATATCCCAGTTCAAAGTGCTTGTAATAACACTTTAAAAATGATGAACCGTAAATATACAATCGAAGAATTTAATGAAATAATAAAAAAAATCAGAACCGTAAAACCAGATATAAATATAACGACTGATCTTATCGTTGGTTTTCCAACTGAAACTGATGAAGACTTTAACGAAAGTTTAAAAAATGCTGAAGAATTAAAATTCGGTAAAATTCACGTATTCCCATATTCTAAAAGAAATGGTACTGCCGCATCTAAAATGAAAAATCTTGTATCAGATAAACAAAAGACTGAAAGAACTCATAAAATGCTTGAACTATCAGATAAACTAGAAAAAGAATACTACAAAAAGTATATTAATAAAGAAGTAATCCTTTTAACTGAAGAATACAAAGACGGTTACACATATGGATATACAGATAATTATTTAAGAATAAAAGTAAAAGAAAACATTGAAAGAGGAAAACTAGTTAAAGTCAAGATAACATCATTAGAGGACTTAACTTTAATTGGGTACTTGTTATAATTGAAATAATATTATATACTTAAAATAGGTGAGAGTACATGAAAATATCAGAAAAATATAAAGTGAACGGAAACGTTAATAATCAGCAAGTAAGCGGTGAAGTAACTATCTATCCAAATAATTTTACTAACGTTCCTAAAAAATCAATTATAGCCGGCTTTAGAACAAGTTTAAAAGAACTAAAACGTAAATTTGGCACAATTAGCCTTTATGACAAAGAAAGAACCAAAAAAGCTGCATCATTAATTCTTGCTGGAACAATTACTTTAACAAGTTTAACTGGTTGTACTTTCTGTAAAAAAAATGTAGCCGAAATACCAACACCATCAGATACAGAAACAGTTGTAGCAGTTAAAGAAGAGACAAAAAGAATATCATACACAGTTGAATTAGGCGACTCACTTTGGTCAATCGCTCGCAAATATTGTGATAGTGATGGCGAAATCGTAAACGAGATTAAAAATATCTGCAAACTTAATAATTTAAAAGAAAACAGCATTCTTTCTGCAGATACTATTCTTAAACTTGATGTACCAGAGTCTAAATTAATTAACTTTGGAATTGTAAATGAAGATGACAAAGCAATAGCTGAAGATACCCAGAGAATTGAGTACACCTTAAGAAGAGGCGACAATCTTTGGTATATTGTAAGATCATACAAATTAACTAAAACTGAAATTGCTAATGAAATAAAACATATATGTGAAATTAATGGTATCAGTGACCCAGACAAACTAGAAGAAGGCACTACAATTAAATTAGACGTTCCTATATCTAAACTATCCGAGTTTGGCGTTGAGATTGAAAAGAAAGAAGAAGCACCAAGTGTTAAAGAAAAAACAGAATATGAACTCTTAGATGACGAATGGGAAAGCAAATCTCAGTTTATATATGATTCATGGAATAATGCAAAAGATAGTGTTCATCCAGATAATCTAATGTTCCAAAGAGATTATAAAAGAATGTTTGAAAGTGATACCAATGAATACGATGGTGGCATCTTCCATAAAGCCTATAGCGAAAGAGAAAAATTAAAAGAAATGCTTGAAATAGAAGGACTCTACAAAGAAGAAAGTATAGAAAACCAAATAAACAAAATAAACGACTTATATAACCTTCAATTTGAAATAACTGAAGTTAATCTTGGAGCAAACTACAACATGGATGCTTATACAAAAGGAAAGTAACGTAAAGTTAATTCCTTTTTCTTTACAACGCCCGTTATAAGTATTTAAAATATGATAAGATAAAGATGCAGGTGAATTATGAAAAAGAAAAGAAAGAAATTAAAAATATATCGCGTGTTAGCTTTATTACTTGTAATTTTAACCGTATTTGCAACTGGAACACTTATATATTTTAATGTATTACCATATAAATATTTAGTTCCAGGTATGGTTGTACTTGGCTTCATAATATTCTTTATTGTATGTATGTTATGCCGTAAGACAAGAGGTTATGTAAAAGTAATAAGTATAACACTTACAATAATTATAATGGGTATAGAGGTGGCTGGTATCAACTATGCCTTCGGAACAATTACCTTCTTTAACAAAATATTTGATATTGGTGTCAGAACTGAAACATACGGCGTATATGTTTTAGATGATTCTAAATATGAAAAAGTTAAAGATTTAGACAACAAGAAAATATCTGTTTATTCTCCAAGTGATAAAGCAATAGAAAAGTTAAACAAAGAAATTTCTTTTAAAGAAAAAGACTACGATAATATAGACGAAGCAGTAACTAGCGTATTAGATAAAGATAACGACGCTATATATGTTAACAGTGGCTTGATGGAAATTTATAAAGAAAGTTATGATAAAGCCAAAAAACTAAGATTAGTCGGTTCTTATGATATTACTATGAAAAGTAATAATAAACTAAAATCAGTTAAAGTTACTGAAAAACCATTTGCAGTATATTTAAGTGGGATTGATACAAGTGGTAGAGTAAATAAGTCAGCTAGAAGTGATGTTAACTTACTAGCAGTAGTTAATCCAGTAGAAGGTAAAGTATTGATTATAAGTATTCCAAGAGATTATTACGTTACTTTAGCTAGTAAAGGAGCTAAAGATAAACTAACACACGCTGGAATATATGGTGTATTAGAAAGTGCTAATACAGTTGGAAAACTACTTGATACAGATGTCAACTACTATGCTAGAGTAAACTTCACATCATTTGTTAAAATAATTGATGCCTTAGGAGGTATTGAAGTAAATGTAGATAGACCAGACTATAGATATAATGACTCTATAGATTGTGGCTCTAACACAATATGTGAACAAAACTCTCAAAGACAGTTTGGTACTAAAATGATTTATATTAAACCGGGAAAACAAACATTAAGCGGTGAAAAAGCACTAGCATATGCAAGAAATAGACATCAATTTGCTGGTGGTGATAATGCTAGAGGTAAACATCAAAGTCAAATAATTGAAGGTGTTATTAATAAAGCAATAAGCCCAGCAATCCTAACAAAATATAATAAAATTCTTAGCAGCTTACAAAATGGTGTTATGACAAACATAGAACAAAAAGACATAACAGATTTAGTTAACATGCAACTAGATAAAAATATTAAATGGCAAATAGAATCTATTAGTTTAACTGGCTTAGATAGTTATGATACAACATACTCAACAGGTGGCCTAAAAGCATATGTCATGAAACCAGATGAAAAGAGTATTGCTAATGCTAAAATAAAAATATCAGAAATAATGAAAACAGAGTAGAGGTAACAAAGGTTATCTCTTTTTCATTACAAAAACAATATAATACCTATCTTGTCTACTTTGAGTATACCAGTACAAAAATTTTGTTAATAGAATAAAAAAGCAAAATTAACTGGACATTAAAGTTTGGGTGATATATAATTTTTATAGAAAGTAGAGGTTAAAATATGAACCAAGAAGAAATAAAAAAGAAACAAAAAAGAGTAATGGTTTATGTAATGATTATATCACTTATATGCGTTGTAGGTGTATCATATGCATTCTTTACTGCCGGAATGAGTTCTGAAACAAGCACTACAGTAAGAGCTGATGCCGGAACAATGAAAATAACATATAGTGGAGGAGCAAATATAAATCTAGATGGAATATATCCTAAAGATGATGTATGGGCTACAAAAACAATAACAGTAACTGGTAATAATACAACAGATGCTGAAATGTACTATAAGTTAACTTTAGTAGTAGACTCAAATACATTTAAAGCAGATGATCCATTACAATATGAACTAGTAAGTACTAATACTAGTACTAATGGAGAAATAATCCCAAATATATCAAAAACTGATATTACTGGTACATCTATAGAACTAGGTAGTGGACACTTTGTAAAAGCAAATAATGCTAAACATACATATCTATTAAAGATATATTATCCTAAAAAGGCTACTAGTCAAAACGCAAATCAAGGAGCAGCATTTAGTGCTCATGTAGAGATAACAAGTGCTAAAGCACCTACTGTTAGTACACTAGCTCAGACTATACTAGCAAAAAATGAAGTTAAGACTCCAATAACTACACCAGGAGCAGCAGTATCTACTGCTGATGAAGCATTACTTGCATCTGCAGAAGATGATTATGGAACGTCTTATTATTTTAGAGGTGCCGTAACAAATAATTATGTACAGTTTGCTAATAAGTGCTGGAGAATAGTAAGAGTTGGTGGAGATGGTTCAGTAAAACTTATCTTACATAATGATAATCCAACTGGAGTTGCTAATCCTTGTGATGCTGCAAATAATAGTGCTAGTGCAGCATTTGCAAGATATTCTGGTGAAACATATAAAAGTGCATTTAATACAAACTATAATGATAATGCATATGTAGGATTTAAGTATGGAACTGTCGGTTCATCAACATATGAAATAACACATGCAAACACAAATGATAGTACAATACTAACTAATTTAGAAACATGGTATACAAACAATTTAAAAACATATGAAAGTGTAATAGATAATAGTGTATGGTGTAATGATAAAACAAATGTAACAGATACAAGTTATGATCCATGGAACATAACTCCAAATGGACTAGGATATGCTAAAAATGTAACTTACTATGGTGCTGCACAAAGATTAGTAAGTAAAAGTAATAGTACTGGAGGAACGGGTCCTAGTTTAAAATGTAATGGAGAATTAAGCAAAATAAATTCAAAAGTAGGCTTAATAACAGCAGATGAGTTAGCATTAGCAGGCTATGCCACTGGATTACAAAATACAACAACATATTTACAAGAAAATGCTACAGATACTTATTGGTGGTCCTTGTCTCCTGACTACTTCCGTGGTGATCGCGCTTACGTTTGGCGCGTTTACGGCGGCAATGGCGGCTTCGACAGCCACCGCGTGAGCGCCGCTGACGGGGTCCGTCCTTCGATTTCTCTTAAGCCCTCTACCAACGTAACTGGAGAAGGAACCAGTAGTACCCCATACATAATAAGTATGTAAACAGGGCAAAGAATTAAAAGGTCGAAATCGTCAGTCACTGATGCCTTTGAGAAACCCTTCGAGGGACAAACTGACAGGCGAGAGAGATAAATAATAGTAGAGGTTTTTGGTACGTTAACGGCAGCAATGGTGACTTCGATAACTACTTCAATTTCTGGTGGATCTGGTATTTCGGAAGACACATATATTATTAATTGATAGGTTAATGCCTATCTTTTTTAGTGCAAAAGAAAAAGACTACAAGTCTAAAATCTCATAGTCTCTAGCTTTATTATTTATTTCTGAATCTTTAATAGTTTCTTCTAAACCTAAGTTTGTATTAGTTCCTAAGTCGTCTTCTAAATCAATTAATTTAAGTATTTCTTCAAATGTTGTCTCACCACTTACAACTTTAGCAAGTCCATCTTGAAGCATTGTAATAGTTCCTGATTTATAAACTAACTTTCTTAATTCTGGCTTTGGTGCATTTCTAATTATCGCATCTCTTATTTCTTGATTTATTAAAAGTACTTCATGAATAGCAATACGACCAGCATAACCTTGATGACAATATTCACAACCATGCGGTTCATAAATTTCTTTAACATCTATATTAAGTGCTTCTTTAAATACTTTTTTCTCATAATCAGTAGCAGCTCTGCTAGTTCGGCAATGTTTACAAAGTCTTCTAGCAAGTTTTTGAGAAATAATACCAGTAAGTGCTGCACCAAGTAAATATCTTTCGACTGACATATCTGTTAAACGCTCAATAGTATTTAGTGAGTTATTAGTGTGAATTGTAGAAAGTACTAAGTGCCCGGTAATAGATGCTCTAACGGCAATTCTAGCAGTTTCATCATCACGAATTTCACCAATCATTATAATATCTGGGTCTTGTCTTAAAATACTTCTTAATACGTTAGCAAACGTAAGACCAATTTCTGAAATTACCTGAACCTGATTAATTCCTTCAATATTCATTTCTATCGGATCTTCTACAGTAATAATATTTCGATCTTCTGTATTTAATCTTTGAAGAATAGAGTAAACCGTAGTAGATTTACCTGTACCAGTAGCACCAGTAACTAAGATGATACCATTTGGTTCATTCATCATTTTAACAACTTTATTATAATTTTCTTTATTAAAATCTAATTCCTCAATACCAGCACTACTCATTGAGTAATCCAAAATACGAATAACAATTTTTTCACCTAAATTAGTTGGTAGGGAAGAAACACGCAAATCCACATTAACATTTTCAAGTTTATTCTTAATTGCACCATCTTGTGGAATACGTGACTCCGTAATATTCATACCTGCTATAATTTTAATTCTTGTAATCATGTTCTTTTGAATATATAACGGAACATGACTATAATCCATAAGTGATCCATCAATACGCATTCTAATTCTAAGACCTTTTTCATATGGGTCAAAGTGAATATCTGATGCTTTTCTTTTTATTCCGTCTAAAATTATATTATTAACAATATCTGTAATAGGTACTTCTTCATAATTAAAGTTTACGAGATCATTATTTGGCGCAGAAAGCTGACTTGCATCTAACATAACTTCATCTTTTTTTTGTGACTCGTCCATCTTTCCACCACCTTTTATTCTAAAATAATTATAGCAGTAAATCACATCTTAAGCAAGAGCACACTTGATAATTTCAAAAAAATAATATATAATAACCTTAGTTTTCAGGGAAACTGAGGAGTAATACTTATTTTATTTATAGAGAGTTAACATTTGGTGCAAGTTAATAATAAAAAAGTATGAAGGTTGCAGTGGAGAAAAATCGTTAATATGCGTTAAATATCTAAAGAATAACAATAGTTATAAAAGTAAGGTGGTACCGTGAATTATCTCACCCTTATGTTTATAACTATTTTTTTAAAGAAAAGGATTGATAAAAATGTATCGTGAATTTGAAGAATTTGTTTTTAATAATTATGATTTTAATGAACCAGCAATAAAAAGAAAATACTATCACTCAAAAAGAGTAAGTACTATTTCTAAAAAGATAGCAGAGCACCTTGCCTGGCCACTGGAAGACATTAAATTAGCAACTCAAATTGGTTTACTTCATGATATTGGTAGATTTGATGAATGGACAATGTATAAATGCTTTAATAAATATATGGACCACGGATCATACGGAGCATATCTCCTAAATAAAGAAGAATATGAAAAAATGTTTAACATTAAATCATATGATAAACAAGAAGTGCTAGATGCTGTTTACTACCATAATAAATTAAAACTTCCAGCATCACTAAAAGATAATAAATTTTGCAAACTTATAAGGGATGCTGATAAACTAGATATTATCTATCAGTTAAGTCAAAGAGAAATCGTCATGGAAAATAACACTCACGTCATTAGTAAAGAAGTTTTCAAAGAATTTAACAAAGGCACAACTATTACAAACAAACATGTAAAAACATATGCTGATAAAGTTCTAAGCATTCTTGCACTCGTCTACGATATCAACTATGCTTACACACTAGAACTACTAAAAAACTTTAACTACATAAATAAAATATATGATAATTTAGAAAACAAAGAGTTTTACAAAGACTACTTTGATAAAATAAACAAATACATAGAAAAGAGGTAAATTATGTTAGATACTAAATATAATCATGAAGAAGTTGAAAAGGGAAAATATTCATTTTGGCAAAGTAAGGGATATTTTAAAAGTGGAGATAAAACTAAAAAACCTTATTGCATAGTGCTTCCACCACCAAATGTTACCGGCGTTTTACACTTAGGTCATGCTTGGGATGTTGCGTTGCAGGATGCAATTATCAGATATAAAAGAATGGAAGGATATGACTGTTTGTGGCTTCCTGGAATGGATCACGCTGCTATAGCAACAGAGGCTAAAGTAGTTGCTCGTCTTAAAGAACAAGGAAAAGAAAAATACCTAATAGGACGTGACGCTTTCCTAAACGAATGCTGGAAATGGACTAATGAACACGCTGACGTAATTCGAAATCAGTGGGCCTCTTTAGGTGTATCACTAGATTACTCTAAAGAACGTTTCACTCTAGACAAAGGAATTGAAAAAGCCGTTCAAAAAGTATTTATCGACTATTACAATGAAGGACTTATCTATAGAGGCGAAAAACTAATTAACTGGGATCCTGTAGCAATGACTGCTTTATCAAATGAAGAAGTAGTATATAAAGAAGAAGAAAGTGCATACTACCATATCAAATACTACCTAGAAGATGATAGTAACTATGTTGTAGTAGCAACAACAAGACCAGAGACTCTATTTGGTGATACCGCTGTAGCGGTTAATGCAAATGACGAAAGATATAAAGACTTCATTGGTAAAAATGTTAAATTACCACTTACAAACAGATTAATTCCTATAATTACAGATGAACACGCTGATATGACTAAAGGTACCGGTGCAGTTAAAATAACTCCAGCGTCAGATCCTAACGACTTTGAAGTAGGGCTTCGCCATAATTTACCAAGAATTATCATTATGAATGATGATGCTACCATGAATGGCGAGTGTGGTAAATACGTAGGTATGACTAGAGAAGCATGCCGCAAAGAAGTAGTAAAAGAACTAGAAACACTAGGTTTACTAATTAAAACTGAACCAATCAAACACGAAGTAGGTCACTCTGAAAGAACAGGCGTTATTATTGAACCAATGATTAAAAAACAATGGTTTGTTAAAATGAGACCTCTAGCAGATAAAGTTTTAGAACTTCAAAAAGACTCAAAGACTAAAGTTCATTTTGTTCCTTCAAGATACGAAAAAACAATGAATCACTGGATGGAGATTACTTATGATTGGTGCATATCTCGTCAGTTATGGTGGGGACACCGAATTCCAGCATGGTATAAAGGCGATGAAGTTTTCGTTGGTGTAAATCCTCCAGAAAAAGAAGGCTGGACTCCAGATCCTGACGTATTAGACACTTGGTTTTCAAGTGCATTATGGCCTTTTGCAACTCTAGGATGGCCAGATAACACTGAAGACTTACAAAGATACTACCCAAACAACACATTAGTTACTGGTTATGACATTATCCCATTCTGGGTAAATAGAATGACTTTCCAAGGAGAAAAGTTACTAGGAAAAAGACCATTTGAACACTGCCTAATCCATGGACTTATCAGAGATAAACAAGGAAGAAAATTCTCAAAAAGTTTAGGTAATGGTATTGACCCATTTGACATGGTTAAACTATATGGAGCAGATGCCTTAAGGTATTATTTAGTAAGTGATGTAGCACCTGGAACTGATATGCGTTTTGACGAAGACAAAATCAAAGCTGCTTGGAATTACATCAATAAAATTTGGAACGCATCAAGATTCGTACTATCTAGCACTAGCACTTTAAAAGAAATAAATCTAGAAAACCTAAAACCAGAAGATAAATGGATCCTAACAAAATACGAAAAGACAATCGAAAAAACTAAAAAATACATGGATAAGTTTGAATTTAATAATGCCTGTGCTGCTATCTATGATTTCTCATGGAACTACTTCTGTGACTACTATATTGAAATGGCAAAATATACATCTGAAGATATCACGACCAAATCAGTATTAATAACAGTGCTTACTGGTATTTTAAAACTTCTTCATCCATTCATGCCATACGTAACTGAAGAAATATATCAAATGCTTCCAGTAAAAGATGATGAATCAATCATGATTTCTAAATATCCAAAACATAACAAAAAATATATCTTTACACTTGAAGAAGAAATCGTAGATGATGAAATTGAATTCATTAAAAACTTTAGAAATATAAAAGCCGAAAACGCGATGACTAAAGATTTAAAAGTAATGTTTGACACAACAGACGATAACAACCTAATCGTTAAAATGCTTAAATTAGATGATAACCTAGTAAAAGAACCTTTAGGTATCAAATCATACAAAGTATTCTCTAGTAAAATAAAAGCGACTATCTTCTTCGAAAAACTAGAAACCGAAAAAGACATCGAAGCTAAAAAAACTGCTATTAAAATACTAGAAGCTTCTATCCTAAGAAGAGAAACCCTTCTAGCAAACGAAAACTATGTAAATAAAGCACCAGCGAAAATAGTTGAACTAGATAGACAAAAACTAGAAGAAGAAAAGAAAAAATTAGAAGAACTAAGAAGGTAAGACAAAACTTGCCTTTTTATTATATAATTATAGTAGGAGAGTCCTATGAAAATAACTAAAAATAAAAATTTAAAAGATTATAACACTTACAAACTAAACGCTATATGTAAAACATTTATTGAAATAGATGCTGAAGAAGAACTAATAAAATTAATAAACAACATTAAAGAACCATACAAAATAATTGGTAATGGTTCAAACCTTATCTTACCAGAATACATAAATGGAATTATTATTCATCTAAACTTAAAAGATATTTATATAAAGAATAATGAAATAACAGCATCATCCGGGATTTTACTACCAAATCTTGTAAATAAAACTATCAATAATAACCTAACTGGTCTAGAGTGGGCTTCTGGTATCCCAGCAAGTTTAGGCGGTGCTATCATGAATAACGCTGGAGCATACAAGCATAGCATCCTAGACTTCATAACTAAAATCAAAGTATTAGAAAATAATCAAATAAAAGAAATAACTAAAGATGAAATCAAAGCATCTCATCATCAAACAAATCTAAAAAACAAAAATATTATAATTTTAAGTGCAACATTAAAACTAGAAAAAGGTAATAAAGAAGAATCACTAAACTTAATAAAAGAGTACACTCAAAAAAGAATTAATTCTCAGCCCATAAATTACCCATCAGCTGGAAGTGTTTTTCAAAATCCAGAAGGTGATTATGCCGGAAAAATAATTGAAAGTCTCGGTCTAAAAAATTTTCATATTAAAGATGCATATATAAGTGAAAAACACGCAAACTTCATAATAAATAAAGGCAGTGCAACTTTTAAAGACATCCTTGAATTAATAAAAATTATCAAAGATCAATGTAAAAGAGAGTATAATATCAATCTAAAATTAGAACAAGAAATAATTAATGAAAACCTGAAATAGAACGTTCGTTTGACTAATGCATAAAAATATGGTATAATCTAGCCAAATATGGGGGTTATTTTATGATTAGTAGAAAAGAATTACAATATGTATCCACACATACAAAAGATGTACCATTTCCAGGAATAAACTATGCTGCTGAAGTTATGGAAAATTTACATGCGGCATTTAAAGCCTACGAACAAAAATATCAAGACAAAAGTTATAATTTCATCTTAAGTAATGGAGAAGAATTTACTTTTGAAATTCTGGCTAAAAATATCGCACATCTTCTAGGTATTAACTATAAAGGCATATTAAGTGATTATATGGAGCCAGTTAGATCAAATTTGTTAGGAATAAAACCAGGAGAGACTGTAACTTCATATGACGTACTAAAAATAATTATTGATAGAGCAGAAGATATAATTAAACATGATGCAACTGATAAAAGCAGGACATTATTAAATTACTATAAAATAATGATTAGATGTATTGCTTTTTCTAAACTATCAACATTTGAAACTTTTGACTTTGGATGCATCAACTTTAATAAAGAAATATATCATGGTAAAGGGTTAACATTTCAAGGCGCAAGTACCAAATTCCTTTTTACACCAAGTGATGAAACCATAACACCATACTTCATGATGGGATTAAAGCAAACAGATGAAGGCTTATACATTCCCGAAACAATAATGGCCCCAGAAAACTTTAGTAGATACTTAATAGAACAAACTCTTTTGCTTCCAATTCAAGTAATTATATCAAATAATGATGAACTAAATAAAATATGTGCCACGCCATCAGAAAAATTAAGCCTATTAAACATGTATAAAAATTTGATTGAAGTCTACAAAACAAACAGCTTAATTGATGTCTTTGCAGACTACGAAAGTACTCTAAGAGAAAACAAGAAAAGGGTAGTACATTAAAAAGAATTGACTAAACAATAAAAATAATCTAAAATAATATTAGAAATTTGTAAGAGACACATTTATTAAAACTAATCTTAAAGAGAGCCTATGCTGCTGTAATATAGGTAGATAAAGATGATAAATCCTCCTCTAAAAAAACAAACCGGGTAATTCCGTTATCAAAATTAAGTAAAAATAAGGATGGTACCGCATAACATATGCTCCTTTAAGTATCATCCTTTTTAATTAGAAAGAAGGATTAAGATGAAATTAAAAACAAACTTTTTCTATACGTTAAGAGAAAATGCTAAAGATGAAGATAGTACTAGTGGTAACCTACTTGTAAGAAGTGGTATGATTAAAAAAATAGGCGCAGGTATTTATATGTTCATGCCTTTAGGTTTACGCGCCTTTAATAATATTAAAAACATAATCAAAGAAGAAATGGATAATGCTGGAGCACAAGAACTTTTAATGCCAAGTTTAATTCCAGAAGAATACTACGAAGTATGTGGTAGAGTAGCATCTCTTGGCAGTTCAATGTTTCACTTAAAAGATAGATACTCTAAACCTTACGTTTTAGGGCCTACCCATGAAGAATTATTTACAGTAGCTGCTAAAAATATGGTTAGAAGTTATAAAGACCTACCTTTTACAATCTATCAGCAAGCACCAAAATACCGTGATGAACCTCGTCCAAGATATGGACTTATCAGAGTTCGTGAGTTTACTATGAAAGACGCTTACTCATTTGATAAAGATGAAGAAGGATTAGATGTTTCTTATCATAAAATGTTTGATGCTTACAAAAAGATTTTTGATCGTATTGGTTTAAACTATGCAATTGTTAAAGCAGATACTGGCGTAATGGGTGGATCATTATCAGAAGAATTCCAAGCAATAACAGACATTGGTGAAGACACTGTCGTACTATGTAATAAATGTAATTATTCATCAAATATAGAAGTATCAAAACATATTCCAGACAAGCCAATTAAAGAAGAACTAAAAGAAAAAGAATTAGTCGAAACTCCTCACATGCAAACAATTGAAGAAGTAACTAAGTTCTTAAATATTGATATCAAGAAAACAGTTAAAGCTCTTCTAATGAATATAGATGGTAAACTAACTATTTTCTTCGTAAGAGGAGATAGAACTTTAAATGAAACCAAAGTTACTAAATTATTAAAATGTAATGAAATTAACTTTGCTGACGATGCTCTTATTAGTACATCTAATGCTTGTCCAGGCTTTACTGGTCCAATTAACCTAACTGGAGCACAAATCATCATCGATGAAGAAGTACTAAACATGACTAACTTCGTTGTAGGAGCTAACAAAGAAGGTTATCACTATATGAACGCTAACATCAATGACTTTACCTATGATATATCTGCAGATATCGTAAACGTTGAAGAGGGTGATACATGCCCAGTATGTGGTGGAAAACTATACTTTAAAAAAGGTATTGAAGTAGGTAATACATTTAAACTAGGAACCAAATATTCTGAAAAATTTGACTTAACATACCTAGATGAAAACAACAAAATTAATCCTGTAGTAATGGGATGCTATGGTATTGGCCCAGGAAGAATCCTAGCTTCATACGTAGAACAGAACAACGATGACAAAGGTATTATCTGGCCACTAAATATAGCACCATTTAAAGTAGCAATATGCGCACTTAACACTAATGATGAAAATTGCATGAACTATGCTAATAAATTACATGATGACTTAGAAAAAGCAGGAATCGATACCATATTAGACGATAGAGAAGAGCGTCCTGGTATTAAATTTAATGATATGGATCTAATTGGTATCCCAATAAGAATCACTATAGGTAAAAAACTAAATGATGGTTTAGTTGAATTTAAACTAAGAAAAGAATCTGAAAGCATCGACTTACCAAAGGACGAAGTCTTAGAATACATTACAAAATACATTAAAGAAAATATCTAAAAAATCTTTAAAAAATATTTTGATTATGATATCATTATAATAGGTGAGAAAGAATGAACAAGAAAAGTAAAACATTACTAGCAATTGGAATCTGTGCTATCACTATAGTAGCAGGTTTCTGGTTTGGAGTTCTATTATTTCAAGCTGTAATGTAAATCGCAAAAATGCGATTTTTTTTGTAAAAATTTTAAAGATGTGTTGATAGAAGAAAAAAGTGCAAAAATTAACTGGACACTGGGTGGTGGTTGTTATATAATATCTATAGAAAGTAGAGGTTAAAATATGAACCATAGTCTCTATAGATATAAAAAAAGAATGTTAATTTTATGTATAATGCTAGCAGTAGTACTTATGATAACTGGAGTAAGTTATGCGGTATTTACTAATTATTCAAGTCAAACTGATACAAACACTCTAGCAGCATCATGTATGGATTTAGAATTCAATGGACAAAATGAAATTAATTTACTTAATACTTACCCAATATCTGAAGGCGAAGCCTTAGAACAAACACCATACACATTTACTATAAAAAATAAATGTGATAACTACATTGAGTATTATGTTATCGCATCCGTAATTAGTACAACTAACAAAATAGACTCTAAATATGTAAAAGTATCTTTACTAGGAGACAATGACTTAAATGGTACAGTAATTAATACTCTAGAATCTATATCTACTCCGCAAAGTCTATCTAAATACAATATAACTGAAAACTATATCCTAAAAAGAGGAGATGGCATATCTAAAGATGAAAGTAGAACATTTAACTTTAGAATGTGGCTTGATAGTAATAATAAAGATATCTGGACTAAAGAAGATATTGAAGGTAAAAACTATCAAGTAAAAATATCAGTAGTAGGAACTGTTAAGACAAGACCAAAAGATGATTTATATGTTGCAGCTCTAATAGATGGAGTTGAAAGTAGTACATTTCCAACAACAGATAAATATACAGCATCTGTAGAGTGTACTAGAAATGGTAAAAAGATAGATGCTAACGAAAGTATAACTTGGAATGGAACAAAATGGATTCTTACAACTGCAATTAGTGATGGTAATGTAAGGTGTAATGCTACATTTGAAACAAAAAAGCCAACTTTAGCAGAAGCAATTCTAGCAAATAATGAAGTAAAGACTCCAATAACTGCACCAGGAAAAGAAGTATCTACTGCAAGTGAAGCACTTTTAGCAAGTACTCCTGATGATTATGGTACATCATACTACTTTAGAGGAGCAGTTAAAAATAACTATGTAGAATTTGCTAATAAGTGCTGGAGAATAGTAAGAGTTGGTGGAGATGGTTCAGTTAAACTTATCTTACATAATGATAATACTGCAAAAGCAGCTAATCCATGTAATTCTGCAAATAATAGTACTACTGCAGCATTTGCAAGATATTCTGGTGAAACATATAAAAGTGCATTTAATACAAACTATAATGATAATGCATATGTAGGATTTAAGTATGGAACTGTTGGTGCTGGTGACTATGCTCTTACTCATGCAAATACAAATAAAAGTACAATACTAACTAATTTAGAGGCTTGGTATGAAAAGAATAATCTTAAAAATTATGAAAAAGTAATAGCTGATACTGTATGGTGTAATGATAAAACAAATGTAACAGATACAACATTTAACCCTTATAATTACAGTAACGTAAATGGTTTAGGATATGCTAAAAATGTAACATATTATGGTGCTACACAGAGATTAGTAGGTACTAGTGGTAGTGCTGGTGGTACGGGTCCAAGTTTAAAATGTAATGGTGAATTAAGTAAAATAAATTCAAAAGTAGGCTTAATAACAGCAGATGAGTTAGCATTAGCAGGATATGCTTATGGATTACAAAATTCTACAACATATTTACAAGAAAATGCTACGGATACTTATTGGTGGTCCTTGTCTCCTTACTTCTTCTATGGTGCCGGCGCTAGCGTTTGGTACGTTATCGGCAGCAATGGCTACTTCGGCGGCAACTACGTGTTCCTCACTTACGGCGTCCGTCCTTCAATTTCTCTTAAGTCGACGACCAACGTAACCGGAAATGGTACCAGTGATAGCCCATTCATAATAAGTACTTAATACCGGACATTTTTGATTAAGCCTAGATAAATAAAGGGTTTGTGAGCGTATAACTTATTGATATATTAATTTGGGCTGGTTTTGATAAATTTGAATATAAAAAACTGCAATATTTTTCAAAAATGAAATTTTATTGCAGTTTTTTTCATGACAAAAAGTGTTAAATGATAATTTAACATAAAAAGTAAAACTAAAATTTTGTATAAGTCATAGGTAGAGCTGCATGTTCGTCTTGATTTTATAGTTTATATAAGAATTGAAACATCTTCGAAAGATAGTAAGACCTAAATTAAATATAGATAATATGCGAATAGGCTTACCATTTTTGTTATTTTTAATATATCTAATATTAAGATAATTTTTAACATGAGCATAATTTTTAGTATAGTCAATTGCAAGAATACTAAGTCAAAGCCCAGCAAAACAAATAATGCTGTATAAATTTTCAAAAGTATGAAGGTTTCTAGTTCTAGTTTTTTTAAATTGAAACCATTGGATTTTTGAGATTTAAAAAACATTTCAATACCACCAAAACGATGTGAATATTCACGGATTGCTTGATTAGGTTCAATATTAGATAAAATAAACCATGGATCATCGATTTGATTACCTCTGCCAATTGATAAATTGCATTTAAAATGATGTTTGCCAACTGAAATATTTTTATAATATAAAGCATGATATTTTTGGACAGTTAATTTTGAAAGTTTTTTGTAAATGTAATGTTTTTCTTTTTTATCATAGATTAGAACTCTTTAAATCAGAATTAACTTTAGCTCTGATACAGAAAAAATGACATTTTTTATGAATATGACGCATAAGGGCAAAATTACAAAACCACCTATCATCAAGAAAAGTGATAGGTGCATTGATACATGATAAAAGAACAATAACATAATCGATTGCTTCAATGATAACTTTTTAAGAAAATAAAAATTTTCTATCATCATCATTAATGTCATAATGACCGCTTCTTTTATCTTTATCATTAATAAAGTGGATAGGGATAGATTGTTTACCGATTTTCAAAGTAAACATTAAAGTAACAAAGTCGTCATTAGTATACATGTGATCTAAAATAACAACTAGTTTATTGTGCTTTAAAGCCCCAATTTTTTTGATAATTTTCTTAACTACAGCTTTAAAGAATTTGATACCATCAAATTTGTGATTATTGAGAAACCTCCATATTTTCTTTTCAATAGAAGAATGATTTGTTAAAAGAGAATCGTCAATATAATTCTTTGCTAAATCTAAATTTGTAATATTTTCGGCATTAATAGCAGCCATAATTAAATGCGGTAAAACCTTTAATTGAGGTTTTGAAAATTTAAAATCGATTTGACTGAAAAAATCATTCAAACCGATTGCAATATCCATTTCTTTATTATATAATTTATTCATAGAACGACTTCCTTTGCTAGTTTTTTATGGTAAATTAATAATATCAAAAAGAAGTTGTTTTATCAATTTAGAAAGGTGAAAGAGTACAGACGATAAAAAGTGTTGTTTTATTATATTTAAAAAAGTGTCCGGAAGTAAGGTTGCAAATTAGTTTTAAAAATATTATCCTCGGGTAGTTCTTGCATACGGCTACCCGAGTTTTTAAATATATTTTGTAAGGCTATTGACAAATTAAAATGTTGTGATAAAATTTACTAGTATCTTAAGGTGATATTTATGGATGATAAGAATATTTTTAATTCTATTAAAGAACTTGAAAAGGGGATTGTGCGTAAGATAATGAGTGAGACTTCGCATGATGAAATGTTTAGTAAGCCAAGTATCGCTCAAATGCAAATCATTAAGTATATTCTAAAACATGATGGAAAGACTATTTATCAAAGAGACTTAGAAGAAGTATTTAACTTACGCCGAGCAACAATCTCTGGTATTTTAAAGACTATGGAAAAAAATAATGTTATAATAAGAGTGTGTGACCCTAACGATGCTAGAGGTAAAATTGTTATATTAAGTGATGATGCTAAGAAGTTCTTTAAAGAGAAAGAAACCTTATTTAAAAAACTAGAAACTGTTCTTAAAAAAGATATTTCTAAAGAAGAATTAGAAACATTTTATAAAGTTATCTTAAAGATGCGAGATAATATAAATAGAAAGGATTAATATGTTTAAGTTATTTAAAAATCTAAATAAAAAAGATATTTTTTGTATATTTTTATGTGTACTTTTTATTGTGTTCCAGGTTTGGCTTGATTTAAAAATTCCTGATTATATGTCAGCAATTACCAGATTAGTTCAAACTGAAGGAAGCAAGATGAGTGAGATTTTAACACAAGGTGGTTATATGCTTCTTTGTGCCGGTCTCTCACTTATTGCAGCAATTATAGTAGGTTACTTTGCTGCATATGTTTCATCTTCATTTTCTAAAAATGTTCGTGGTAAATTATTTAATAAGACACTTGATTTTAGTTTAAATGAAATGAAAAAATTTAAAGCTAGTAGTTTAATTACAAGAACTACAAATGACATTACCAATGTTGAGATGTTTTTAGGTGTTGGCCTTCAAATGCTTATTAAAGCTCCAATTACTGCAGTATGGGCAATCTTTAAAATATTAAATAAAGGTAAAGAGTGGAGTATTGCTACAGGTATTGGTGTAGTTATTCTACTTCTAATAATTGGTTTATTATTAATACTAGTATTTCCTAACTTTAAAAAAGTTCAAAAACTTATTGATAATATTAACGAACTTACTAGAGAACAACTTAAAGGTATTCGTGTAATTCGTGCATTTAATGCAGAAACTTATAGTGAAAATAAGTTTGCTAAAGGCAATAATGATTTAACTAAACTTCAAATGTTTAACCAAAAAATGATGGGAATATTAAACCCAGGAATCTACCTTATTATGCAAGGAGTATCATTATCAATTTATATAATTGGTGCTTATCTAATTAACGAAGCAAGTATGATGGATAAAATGACTGTCTTTAGTAACATGGTAGTATTTTCTAGTTATGCAATGCAGGTTATTTCATCATTCTTAATGTTAGCCTTTATCTTTATTTTGTACCCTAGAGCAGAGGTATCAGCAAATAGAATTAATGAAGTATTAGATACTGATAGCTCCATCTTAGATGGAAACGTTACTAAGCACAATGATGTTAAGGGCAAAATTGAATTTAAACATGTATCATTTAAATATCCTGATAGTGAAGAATATATGCTAGAAGATATTAGCTTTAAAGCCAAAAAAGGTGATACAGTAGCATTCATTGGATCAACTGGTAGTGGTAAATCTACTCTTATTAATTTAGTACCTAGATTTTATGATGTTACTAGTGGTGAAATCCTAATTGACGATATTAACGTTAAGGATTATAACCTTAAAACACTTCATGAAAAGATAGGTTACGTTCCTCAAAAGGCGGTTATTTTTAACGATAGCATCATGAATAATATTTTATATGGTGATGCAGGTAAAAAACTTACTAAAGAAATGGGAATTGAAGCATCTAAAATAGCTCAAGCTGATGACTTTATCACAAAGATGGAAAAAGAATACAACTCACATATTGCTAGTGGTGGAACTAACGTATCAGGTGGTCAAAAACAAAGAATATCCATTGCAAGGGCAATAGCTAGAAAACCAGAATTTTATATATTTGACGATTCATTTAGTGCACTTGACTATAAGACAGATTATATTTTAAGAAAAGCTTTAAAAGAAAATACCAGTGATGTTACTAGTTTAATAGTTGCTCAAAGAATAGGTACCATTAAAGATGCTGATTTAATAGTAGTCTTAGATAATGGTAAATGTGTGGGAATGGGTACTCATAAAGAACTATTAAAGAGTTGTGAAGTCTACAAAGAAATTGCTTATTCTCAGTTATCAAAGGAGGAGTTAGAAAATGCCTAAACATGGTGGAGAAAATCCTAATGATAAACCCAACAATTTTAATCTTGCAGTAAAAAAATTAATGCATTACTTAAACAAATACAAATTCAGAATAATATTTGCTCTAATCTTTAGTGCATTCAGTAGTGTCTTAGCTATCATAAGCCCTAAAAGATTAGAAAAGTTAATCAATACAATTATTGCTGGAATTATTACTGGAATAGATATAGATAAAGTTAAAGAGATCATGTTTGCTCTCATTATTATATACGTTCTTAGTGCAATATTTGATTATCTAGAAAAGTATTTAATGGTAGATGCTACTAACAAGTTTGCTAAAGAACTTAGAGAAAAAATAAGTCATAAGATTAATAAATTGCCTCTTAAATATTTTGATACTCATACTAGTGGTGACATTCTATCAAGAGTTACTAATGATATAGACACAGTAAGTCAAAACTTAAATAACAGTTTAGGCACGTTTGTAAGTGCAATTACCCTTTTAGTTGGTTGTTTAATTATGATGTTTAAAACGAACTGGATTATGGCTTTAACAAGTATTTTCTCATCTATTATTGGATTAGTCTTAATGATGATAATTCTTAGTAAAGCTCAAAAATACTTTGTAATGAGACAAGAAGAGTTAGGTAAGCTTAATGGTCATATAGAAGAAATCTATTCATCACAAACATTAGTAAAAGCATATAATGGCGAAAAGAATGCTTGGGATAAATTTGCAAAACTTAACGAAAACGTTTACACATGCAACTTAAAAAGTGAATTTTTAGGTGGTATGATGCCATCAATAATGGGATTTATTGGTAACTTTGGTTACGTAGCAGTATGCGTTGTTGGAGCTCTTCTTACTATGAAAGGCACAATATCTTTTGGCGTTATAGTAGCATTTATTATGTACGTAAGACTATTTGCAAACCCACTTAGTCAAATAGCACAAAGTTTAAATAGTATGCAATCAGTAACTGCAGCTAGTGAAAGAGTATTTGAGTTCCTAGAAGAAAAAGAAATGACTGACGAATCTAAACTTAAAGGAAAACTTAATCCTAAAAAAGTTAAAGGAAATATTGAGTTTAAACACGTTAAGTTTGGCTACGATAAAGACAAACTTATTATCAAAGACTTTAGTGCTAAAGTTAAGCCAGGAGAAAAAATAGCAATTGTTGGCCCAACTGGTGCTGGTAAAACGACAATGGTTAATTTACTTGAAAAGTTCTACGAAATAAATGACGGCGACATCACAATCGATGGAGTAAGCATTAAGGACTTAAAAAGAGAAAATATCCATGACTTATTTATTATGATCTTGCAAGATACATGGTTATTTAATGGAAGTATTCGTGATAATATCAAATACAATAATAAAGCTAGTGATGAAGAGATCTGGAATGCTCTAAAAGTTGTAGGTGCAGAGCACTACGTTAAAAGTCTTCCAAAAGGCTTAGATTATGAAGTAGGAGATAGTGAAAATATCTCTGCTGGTCAAAGACAACTTCTTACAATTGCTAGAGGTATGATTAAAGATGCACCATTCTTAATACTTGATGAAGCAACTAGTAACGTTGATACAAGAACAGAAGAACTAGTTCAAAAAGCAATGGATAAACTTACTAAAGGAAGAACTTCATTTATTATTGCTCATAGATTATCGACAATTAAAAACGCCGATCTTATACTAGTTATGAAAGATGGTAATATTATTGAACAAGGAAATCACAATGAATTACTAAAAGAAAATGGTTTCTATGCAGATCTATATAATTCACAATTTAGTGATATTACTGAATAAAGGACAAATTAGTCCTTTTTTTGATACTTATTTGACACATTTTAAGTTCATTACCATTCATTCGTTTGACTGAAAAAAAGGCGTGTGTTAGAATAATTTTTGCTTGGTAAAAAAGGGAGGTTTATAATGAAAAAAACTATAAAAAAATTAAGTGCAGAACTAGACGATAATAAAAAATTAGTAAATAATGTTGGCTTAAAACTTTCCGAAAATAATATTCCTCTAAATGAACTTGGAAGTTTAAAAATGGAATTAAACAAAGCTATTAGTGAAAATCAAAGAATTAATGACAAAATTGATGAAGAACTAGATAAAAATGAAAAAGAAACTGTTAAAAGATTTATTGCTGGAAATATTATTGGACTCATAATCTTTATAATGTGTCTTATAAATAGGCCACTAGCAGTATTATTTTTACTAATTAATGCAGGAATATTAGGCAAGAATTTATTTGACGTAGATTATAAGAGTTTGCAAAAGATGAAAACGCAAGAATATGAACAAAAGATAAAAATTACTAGATTAAAAAAAGAAATTGAAACAAAAACTTTTCATAGCAAAAAAGTAATAGACGAAAAAGAATGGTCTGGTAGAGAACTAGAAGCTATTTTTGATAATGCAGTAAACTGTGTTGAAGGGCTTCTAAGTGGCAAAGATATTAAGATTGAGTCTCCTCTATTAAAAGCGGTAGTCTTAGAACTACTTAAAGATGATAATTACCCAAATGCGACCATCCCAGAGCTGGTTAATATTAGACGCCAACAATTAGACACCCCACCATTACTAAAAAAATTTAAAACTAATTAAAAGGAAGAAAATTATGAAAAAAGAATATAAGTCACTAACAAAGAGTTATGAAGAAAGTGAAAGAAAATTAAATGATATAAGTTATGAACTATATGGTAAGAACCTATCTTTAAAGGAACTTGGAAAGTTAAGCCTATCTTTAAATGAAAAGATGAAAGATAACGAAAACTTATTATATGAAGTTATAAACATGATTGAAAGTTATAATAAAGGAGCATCACGAAATATTTTAATCCGTACAATACTATCATTAATAAGTATTGGAATATGTTTTATCAATTTGCCAATTGGACTAGTACTTACTGCATTAAGTGTTGTCTCTGTATATAAATATAAAGGATGCACCGAAGTAGAAGAACTTAATGAACTACTTTTAGAACTTTATGGACAGAAAAGCAGAATAACTAGTTACAAAAATGGAATCATTGAAAAAGTAAAAAGTACCAGTAAAAATATAAATAATGATGTGTGGGTGGGCGAAGAACTTGAAATGCTTTTTGACTTATCAGTTAGATATGTTGAAATGTTACTTGAAGGTGCTGAACCAGATCTTGAATCGCCATATATTGAAATGATTGTAAAAGAACTTTTAAAAGATGAAGACCATCCAAACGCAAGTATTACCGAACTATTAGAACTGGCAAAAGAAAAACGAAGCAAAGAAATGGTACTTAAAAAGGCATTTACAGAATAATAAACAAAAGGAGATGAATTATGAAGAAGGAAAATATTGCAAAGACACATGAAAAAAAACTTAAGAAAATCGATTCAAACTTAGAAGAGATTTATAAAAAATTATATAGTTTAGATGTACAAAATAGTGAACTTACTAGTATAAGTAATAATCTAAATGAACTTCTTAGAGAAAATGAACACTTAAAAGAAAACCTTAACAATGATATAACTAAGACCATAAAACAATCTCATAAATCATACCTTGCATACGCAGTACTTACCTTATTAGTGTTAGGTAGTAGTTTTATAAATTTTGGCTTAGCAATTATATTATTATCCGCTGAACTTGGTATAATAATAAAAAGCATAGGAAACACAACCATAACTGATTTAGAAGCAATCAAGGATAGTACTGGACTTCAAAACTATCGCATCCATAGATACCAAAAAAATGCTTCAAATAGAATGAAAATGAGAAGCAAAGAAATTGATGACAGTGAAGTATTTGGAATAAATTTTAATGATGCTTACGAAAAAGCATTAGAATGTGTTAGACTTTTACTTGATGGCAGCAGTATTAATATTGAGAATACCCTAGTAAAAAGTATTGTTAAGGAGCTTTTAAAAGATGAAAACTATCCTAATGCAAGTATTGAAGAACTAGTCGAACTAAAAAGAAGTAAAATGAATAAGTACGTAGCCTTAGAAAAACATTTAAACTAAGTTAATTAACCCATTATCATGAAAACAGGAACAATTGATAAGAACAATCATTATAAATCTCGCTCAAAGAACTAGAATCATCAGTTAAGATGGTTAAATTCCAATAAAACTAATATTTATTTAAAATCAAATACATTATATGAAAAATATATAAAATGATTACTACCGCAAAATGTCATAAATAGATGCTGATATTTTAAACTATTAGAAGAAAAGTGTAAAGAATATAATACTGTTTTAAGTCAATGTATTGCTGACTTTTTATTTGACATAAATACACTTACGAGTTATAATATACGAACAATTTTATGGGGATATTATGAAAAAAATATTTATAAGTAAAAAAAATATGCTACACATTTTAGACAGAAGTTGCGATGAAATAGAAAAAGAAATAGATTCAGTAAGTGAAAATTTATATGCCGGAAAAACTTTTACAAAAGAAGAATTATTAAGCATGAATTGCAAGTTAAATGATACTTGTGAAGGAATAAATGAAGTCGCTGATACTGTTGAATACATGTCTAAAACAGGAAATCAAACTTACAAAACCTTTAAACTTGGATTTAAAATAGGCACCGTGCTAAACATTATCTTATTTCTTTTAGGTAGTCCATTTTTTGCAATCTTTTTAGAACTAATCGAGTACAGATTACTAATCGGTGCTGATTATGCGCACCAAGAAACCAACGATTACGTTCTAGCAATATCAAGTAGAGGTACAAAACTAGTTAGGAGAATCGAAAACTACCAAAATACAATTAACATAAAAATTAAAAAGAGTTTAGAAGTCAAGGAAGAACTTGACCAGGATGAAGAAAAAAATGCTAAATTTGATGCCGCTTTAACTCTTACAGATTATCTATTACGTGGATATGAACTTGAAGGTGGGGATCCAGAAATACTTGATCTTGTCAAAGAAATTCTAATAGAGGGTGGAGCCGAAGGCGAAACTTTAGGAGAACTAATAATTAGCATGAGAGCAAAATTAAAATCTCTTGAAGGTGGCAAAACATTAAGCAAAGAATAATTTACGAAAAATGTGTAAACAAACGCATTTTTTTATTTTCTTAAAATTTTGCTATTGCAAGTTTTATAGTATTATTGTAATATTATGGTAGACAGTGGCATGATGTGGAAGAAAGTGGGGGACTTTATATGCTAATGGGAGAGTTTCATCACAACATTGATGACAAAGGCAGACTTATTATTCCAAGTAAGTTTCGCTATGAATTAGGTGAAAAATTTGTTGTAACTCGTGGTCTTGAAAACTGCTTATTTGTCTACTCTTTAGAAGAGTGGTCAAAGATAGTATATAAATTAAAGACCTTACCATTTACTAATAAAGATGCCCGTAACTTTACACGTTTCTTCTTATCTGGTGCTGTAGAATGCGAGTTCGACCGTCAGGGCCGAATAAACATTACCTCCCCACTCGTTCGTTACGCCGGTTTAACTAAAGAATGCGTTATAATCGGCGCTAATGACCGATTAGAAATATGGTCTAGTGAATCCTGGGAGAAGTTTTTCACTGACAATGAAGTAGCTGTTGCAGACATGGCAGAAAATCTATTTAAGGCGGATGGTTATGAAACATTATAGTGTACTTAAAAACGAACTTATTGAAGGATTAAACATTAAGCCTGATGGAATCTATGTTGATGCTACTCTTGGTTATGCTGGCGATTCTAAAGAAATCTTAAAAAGAATAAAAAGGGGCTTTCTTTTCGCCTTTGATCAAGATACTGATGCAATAAGTTACAGCACCAAAGAACTATCACAAATTGGGGATAATTTTAAAATATTTTATAGTAATTTTAAAGACTTGAAAGAACATTTATTAAGTGAAAACATAAACGGAGTAGACGGCTTTGTCTTTGATTTAGGATTATCTAGTCCGCAGATTGATGAAAAAGAACGTGGTTTCTCATTCATGAGTGACGCAGCATTAGATATGCGTATGGATAAAAATGGGAAACTTACCGCTAAAGATGTTGTAAATAACTACTCCTTAGATGAATTGACACGCATTTTTAGGGAATATGGCGAAGAAGATTTTTCTAGACCAATTGCTAAAAACATTGTAAGTTCTAGAGAAAATAAACCAATAGAGACAACAATGGAACTAGTTAAAATTATCGAAGAAAGCGTGCCAAAAAAATACTTCGTAACAAAACATCCAGAAAGACAAATCTTTCAAGCAATTAGGATAGAAGTAAATGATGAACTTAACATTCTAGAGTCTAGCCTAAAAGATGCAGTAAACCTTTTAAACAAAGGTGGTCGCATATGCGTAATAACATTCCACTCATTAGAAGATAGAATTGTTAAACAAACATTTAAAAGTTTAAGTGAAATATCACCACTGGTTAAAGGACTACCAGTCATTCCAGAAGAGTATAAACCACTTATTAAATTAATAAATAAAAAGCCAATTCTTCCGAGCAAAGAAGAACTTGCAGAAAATAGCAGATCAAGAAGTGCTAAATTAAGAATAATAGAGAGGTTATAATGAAAAAGACAAGAAAAAGGGTAAAATTATGTGGCGTCGATAGACTAATGATAATGGTAATTGCATTACTAATTGTATTCACCCCAGTTTTAGTTGTTTATTCTAAAAGTACTTTATCAGAAAGTAACATTGAACTTGAGCGCATCAAAAGAAAAGTTGAAAAACAAGAAAGCATTAATGAAAGTGTTGCAATGAAGATAAACGAACTTGCTAGTCTTTCTAATATTCAAGACGTTGCAAAAGAACATGGATTAGATTATAATAATGATAATATAATTGTAGTTAAATAGGTTGTGGTAATCATGGTTAAAGGAAAATATAATAGATTGTTTCAAACATGTTCTTTAATTGTGGTTATCCTTTTATTTGCTTTAATAATAGGCAAACTTTTTTATGTGGCAGTAAGTCCAACAGTTGATGGTGTAAACCTAAAAAAATTCGCATTATCAAGAACAACTGCTACCAAAACAATAACCGCAAACCGTGGAACTATCTATGATAATATGGGCGAAGTTCTAGCACAAGACGTTAGAAGTTACACAGTTATTGCTTACTTATCTTCAAGTAGAACAACCGACCCAGATAAACCATATCACGTAGTAGATAAAGAAAAAACCGCAGAACTTCTAAGTCCTCTCATCAACATGACTAAAGAATCCATCTTAGCATTACTAAACAGAGATGCTTATCAAGTTGAACTAGGTCCTGGCGGAAGAGGTATCACTGAACTAGTTAAACAAGAAATTGAAGCCTTAGACTTACCAGGAATTGACTTCATAAAAAGTAGTAAAAGAGACTATCCATATGGAGACTTTGCTTCCTATATTATTGGCTATGCTAAAAAAAATGATAATGATGAAATTGAAGGTGAGATGGGAATTGAAGGTAAGTATAACAGCAGTCTAAAAGGAACTAATGGTAAAATAACCTATCAAAAAGATGCTTATGGTTATCGAATTGCAAACACGCCAACATATGAAGAAAAGGCTGAATCAGGAGTGGATATTTATCTAACACTTGATAGTAACATTCAAATGTATTTAGAAAATGCCATGGCAACCGTAGAAAAAGACGGAGCAGAGTGGGCTTCAATCACTGTCGCCGATGCTAAAACAGGTGCTATTGTCGGTTCAGCAACTATCCCGTCATTTAATCCAAACACCTTAAATATTACAAACTATAATAGTCAGCTTACAAGTTATACTTATGAACCAGGAAGTACCATGAAAATATACTCATTTATGGCTGCTATAGAAGAAGGTATTTATAAAGGTGATGAAGAATACACCTCTGGTAATATTATCGTTGATGACTATAAAATCAGTGACTGGAATACTACTGGATGGGGCAAAATAACATATGATACAGGTTTTACATACTCATCAAATGTTGCTGCAGTTAATCTAGCGCAAGCTTTAGGTAAAGAAAAACTATTAAATTATTATGAAAAGTTTGGCTTTGGCACAAAAACTGGAATTGAACTACCAAACGAATATAATGGTCAAGTAGAAGCTATATATGAATCTGAACTTGCAAGTATCTCTTATGGTCAAGGTATGACAACAACACCAATCCAAAACATTCAGGCCCTAACAAGTCTTGCAAATGGTGGAGTAGTTCTAAAACCATATATTATAGAAAAGATAGTTGATACCAACACCGGTAAAACAACTTATGAAGGTAAAAGAACTGACATAGGTAGAGCAGTAAGTTCAAGCACAGTAAACAAAATGATTGAGCTTATGGACATAACGGTTAATACCAATGACCCAATAGCAACAGGTAAAAGATATGCAACTGACTCTGTAAGACTAATTGGTAAAACTGGTACTGCCCAATATGCCCTAGCAAATGGTAAATACTCTAGTGGTAACTACAACAACATTCGTTCTTTTGCAGGAATGTTTCCTAAAGATAATCCAGAGTATGTTATTTATGTAAGTGCCAAAAAATATATGGGCGGCGCTAGTGGTTTTGCAAGTATGGTTAAATCCGTTGTTGAATCAATTGCTAAATACAAAAATTTAGATACTAGAGACACAGATAAGGACCTATCAAAAATTATTAATCTAACTAGTTATATAAATAAAGATGTAACTGCTAGTAAAGATCAACTAACTAATTTAGGACTTAACGTAGTAGTTATTGGAAATGGTGAAAAAATAGTTAACCAGTATCCTAAAAAAGGTGAAAATATTTTAAGCGGAAATAAAATTTTCTTAGTAACCGATTACAGCGAAATCGTCATGCCAAACATTATAGGATGGAATAGTAGTGATGTTAGAACATTTGCAAATTTAATAAATTTATCTTATACTATGAATGACTATGGAAAAGTCACTGCTCAAAGCATACCCGAAGGCACCATATTAGATAGTGCTAGTATGTTAGAAGTAACTTTAGGAGGTTTATATGGCAAAGAAAAAGCAGGATAATAAAGAACAAGAAACTAAACAAGAAAACAAATTTTTGAAATTTTTAAAGAATTTCTTTAACTCATGGCAACCACTACTAATAGTATTAATCTTAGTAATTGTAGGTTTGCTTATGTTTATTAATCATCTAATGCACGCTACAAAAACATATATGTTTAATGGAACAAATGATTATGTAAGAATCTTAAATGGTGTAACAGTCATAAACGATTCTCTAGCAATATTTGAAGGTAGTGATGTTGATTTCATCTACGAAAAAGATATCATGGTAACAAAATATAAAATTGGTTATTATGTCAAAGTGGATGGAAAACTTTCACCAATATCTGTAATAAGTGGTGAAGATGAGGAAGCTTTATCTTTAACAAAACTACTAGAAGGTGGAACATCATTTAACGTAATCGAATCAGTATCTAATGAACATTATTTTTCTAAAGAAAACATAAATGCTCTTAAAGATGGTTTATACTTTATTATTGAGTTTACTCCTAAAAAAGGTGATGAAGTAAAACTAGAGACAAAACTAGATATCAGTGATATGAGCAAATAGCAACTGCAAGAAAACACTAAAATTATAAAAAGTTTGCAATCATTTGCAAACTTTTTAAATATAGAATACAATTGGATATCCATATGTAAAAAATAATGCCTTGCTTTTTAAATAATTATTTTGTATTATTATAGTAGGTGAGAGTATGAATAAACGTAATAAAACATTATTTTATATAATTTGCGTCCTTATTATAGCAATTATTGGAATAACAATATCATATGCCTTCTTTACAAGCGGTATGAGTGCTGGAGAAGATAATACAAGTATTACAAGTAATGCTGGAGTTATGAAAATAGTCTATGATGGTGGTAGCAAAATAACTGCCAATAAACTTCTTCCAAATGATGAAGCATTTGCTACTAAAGTATTTACAGTAACCGGAACTAACACGACAAAAGAAATTAACATGCCATATGAAGTTAAACTAGTTGTAGATAATAATACATTTAAAAGCCCAATAAGTTATACATTAGCTGGTGAAAACACTGGAAGTAATGGAACCATTATTAGTGATATCCCAGAAACAGACATAACCGGTTCATCTGTTACTCTAGGTACTGGTTCATTTAAAAATGCTAGTAGTAAAGTTCATACTTATACATTAAAACTATTTTATAAAGATACAAATACCGATCAATCAGCAGATATGGGAGCAAACATCAAAGTTCATATAGAAGTTACTGGAACAAAAGGTGCGTAACTTCTTTTTTCTTGCATAAATTATACTAGGTGATTTATGTGAATGATGAATTATTCAAAAAAGTTGAAAAGAAAACTAAAGTAAAAAAAAGTGATATTATTTCACTAGCTCAAATGGTTAACGATAATGGTCTAAAAGACGAAAAAACTCTAAGACATGTTATAAGTGAGTTAAGTATAATGACTGGTAAAAAAGTAGATAAAAATCTAGAAAACAAAATAATAAATGCAGTAAAAGAAGATAAGGTACCAAAAACACTAGATAATATGTTCTAAAAATGATAAACTATATTTATAGTAAGGGTTGATATAATGAATATAAAAACAGATATTTTAAATTATTACATGCATGAATTAACAAGTGAAGAACTAGCAAATTTCGATAACTTAACCGAAGAAAATATTAGACTAATCGTAAATAGAATTTGGCATAACTTTTTAAGTAGTGACTTTAAATTAGGTGAAAGTTTTAAATTTCTAGGTACATTTCTAAGTCCAATCGAACTAATCGAAGATGATAATATAATGGGTAGAGATGAAGGCTATATAAGATTAATATCTAGTGAAGACCTATCATTTACAGCAGATGAAATGGACCTTATTACAGATATAGACTGGACAAAAACTAAAAAACTATATTTACCAATACACTTCAAAGGAAAAAGTTTCTATATTAAAGGTGGGCTTAATTTTAAAGCTCTCATGGTAGCAAACTATGGGGAAGGAGTAATTAGCCCAGCAGTTGATTATGCAAAAGATAATCCCTTAAATCTTCCTTTTTATAACTTAGATTTAAGATATTATGGTGTAGAAACCAAAATCGACTATGACAAGATAGTTTTAGACGTTATTTGTTATTACATAATCGAAGAATATCAAACAATGGACTTTAAGTTAAGAAAAGAACTAATCAAAAAATATCGTAAATTCATAATTAGTTCTTATAGTTCAATGAAAGACTACTGTACAAGCGAAGAAATCTTAGAGTTTATGGTAAAACACATCAAACTAAAAGAAAAGAACATTGATAAACAAGCCCAAATATGATAAAATAACCCACATAAGTGGGGGATAAATATGGCTTATATTAAAGTAGGAATAATAAGTGAGCCATCTAAAATGTTAACAATACCCAATATATTTGACTTACCAAGTATTGGAGCAGGTCATGATGGGTATGTTTTTCATTTTAATGGTAAAGCAATCAAATACTTAAAATACACTCCTAAAATTAGAGAAGAAAAAGGATTAATGACTCTAGAAAAATTCGAAACATTAAAAGATGTTAAAACTAAAAGAATCATTATGCCAGAGGATGCATTTTACACCGAAGATGATGAATTTGCCGCATACACAATGCCTTTTGTTCATGATTACTGCAAAGAAACTGGAGCACTTAACATCTCACCAGGAGACTTCTATTATGGAGACTTTTTAGATGCCATCCTTGATTTAGAACAAGACTTTGAAGAACTAAATAAAGCCGGCGTAGTTGCTCGTGAAATAAACCGAGGCAGTTTCTTATACGATTTAGAATTTTTAAAAATGTGTGATATTGACAAATACCAAATTGGCGTTAAAAGACCAAATGAATTAAACCGCAACATGTTAAACTTCATAATTGCAAAAGTAATCTACTATCAAATATTAGAAGAAGGCGCAAATAAAGAAAAACTAAAAGCCCTAAATAACTGGATCAAAAAAACATGTCAAAGCAGCAACTTTGTATCTGACCTTAAAAAGAAACTAGAAAAAGAACCAACAAAATTAATAAATGAAGGCATTAATACTCTTTCAAAAACCTTATAATAATGTTATAGTATTATTATGAGAAAGATACATTTTAAAAACATAGAACTATTAAAGGTTAATAAATATTACTTTTCTAAAAGTGAAACAATCGAAGCAAGTGCTCTTTATGAAAATAAAAAAGTACCTGTAATCATCAAAGTTCAAAGATTTAATAAAAATGATATCACTAAAGAAATAGATATTCTAACCAAATTAAATGAAATGGACTTACCATTTAAAGTACCTAAAATATACGAAGTAGGTAAAATCAACAATAAAAATTATTATGTGTGTGAAAAAATAAAAGGGGATAACTTAAATTACATCATAAGAAAAAATTTTTACTATAGATATAACTATTTATTCGAATATGGTAAAAGCTTAGCCCTTATTCATAACATACCAATATCCAATATGCTAGAAGCAAAAGAAAGAAATATAAATATAATTGACGACTCCAAAATAAACAACTTCAAAAAAGAAGAAGTAAAAGGTACTATATCATTTGTTCATGGTGACTATCACTTTGGTAATGTCTTATGGCAAGGCAAAAGAGTATCCGGAATAATTGATTTTGAGTATGCAGGTATTGGTATCAAAGAAAAAGATATTGCCTTTGCTCTAGCACTAAAACCTAAAATGCTATTTATGGATAACTTACTAGATATTGAAGCCTTCTTAAACGGCTATAAAAGTATATCTAATTATAATATAGATGCTTTAATCTATTACTATAATCTATTCTTATTAGATGAATATAGTAAAATAAAAGATATTAAATTTAGAAATAAAATACTTAAACTATTAAAACAAATAGATAGTATTAAAGACCTATAAAAATGGTTTGACAGCTAAATATATAAATTAAGGAGTATTTATGGAAAGTAAAAAGAAAAATAATGTATTAATAATTGTTATAATTGTATTGCTTGCTATTGGTGTTGGGGTTTTAGGTTTTATATATGGTAAGAAGAGTATTACACCTAAAGCTAAATTTGTTAAGGTGATGAGTAATTATTTAGAGAAGAATAATATAGAAGATTTAGAAGAGTTATTTGATGGTGGTTATTCAGTAAACACTACTAATGATTTTAAGATAAGTGCTGATAATGAAGAGGTTATTAGTGGTAAACTAAATATTAATAATATTCATAAAGATAATGAGCAGTATACTGAAATATCTTTAGGAGATGGAAGTGATTTCCTAAAAGGTAATATATATCTTAAAGATAATAAAGCCTATGTTAAACTAAATGATGTATTTGATAAGTACTATTATATGAATATGGAATCAGATAGTACTGATTATGTAGATGCTTTTAAAGAACTTAAGAAAAGTATAGTTAAAGTTGTAAATGAATACTTTACTGATGATAAGTTTACTTTAACTAAAGATAGTAATAATGATAAGATTAGTATTTCTTTAACTGGTAAAGATGGTGCTACTCTAGTGTTAAAGTTCTATGAAGAGATTAAAAATAATGATAAAATTTTAGGTTTATTTACTGATGATGATACTAGTCTAGATGAAGTTAAATCTGGTTTAAAAGAAGATATTGATAATCTTAAAGAAGAAATGGATAGTTATAGTGATGAAGTAGTTATCTCTTATGATATCTATCTAAATAAAAATAAGTTAGTAAAACAAGAACTTACTATTGAAGATATGGTACTTACTATTACAGGTGAAGATTCTGGTGATATTACTTTAATTAGTGCTGGAACTACTATTATTAGTGGAACATATAGTAAAGATAATTTAAACTTAAAAATAAGCACTGATATGATTAATGCCGAACTTAGCATAGAACGTCAAAATATTAAAGAAGATAAAATAAGTGGCGACTATAAAACTACAATTAAATTAACAAGTGGAGGAAGCACTATCGATGTTACGATTAATACTAATGTTAAGTATGACAAGAGTGCTAGTATTCCGAACATTGATTTAAGTACAGCAAAGAGTTTTGATGAAATAACTGATAACGAACTAGAAGAAATTTATTCTAAACTATATCCAATATTAGAACCAATTATGGGCAATATCGATAATGAAGAAATTGAAACTACATATTAATGTAGTTTTTTCTTGTCATAAAAAAAGAAGAACATTACATTCTTCCAATTCCAATCTTATCTAAAACTTGTTTTAATTTTTTAGATGCAACTTCATTTGTTTTAGCAAGTCCCTTATCTAAGACTTCATTAATTAAATTACTATTAATTATTTCATTATATTTAGTTTGAATAGTAGTAAGTAAGTTACATACCTCATCTGCAACTGCTTTCTTAAACGTACCATAATTTGCTCCGTCAAATTCTTTTTCAATTTCTTCGTAAGTCTTATTAGTTAAACTACCATATATAGTCATTAAGTTTGAAATACCTGGTTTATTTTCTGGGTCATATTTAACAATAATTTCTGAATCAGTTACGGCACTCATTATTTTTTTTCTTGCTTTATCTACATCATCTAATAGTAAAATGCATCCTTTATCATTATCTGCCGTTTTACTCATTTTCTTAGTAGGTACTTGTAAATCATATATCTTAGCACCTTCCTTAGTAATAATTGGTTCTGGTACTACAAAAGTATCACCATACTTATTATTAAATCTTTCAGCAATATTACGAGCAAGTTCTACATGTTGTTTTTGATCAACCCCAACAGGGACTACATCAGCATCATACATTAAAATATCCGCAGCCATTAAATCTGGATAAGTAAATAACCCACAAGAAATAGCACTTTCATTCTTATTTTTACTTTTTTCCTTATACTGAGTCATTCTACTCATTTCACCCATGTAACTGTTACATTCCATAATCCATCCTAAAAGGGGATGATATAGATTTTCTGATTGCATAAATAATGTTGTATGCTCTGGATTAAGTCCACATGCAAGATATACTGCAATAATATCTCTTGTTCTTCTTCTTAAAGTTTCTGGATCATTATAAACAGTTAAAGCATGAAGATCTGCTACAAAAATATAACTTTCATAATCTTCTTGCATCTTAACAAATTGCTTAATTGCTCCAATATAATTTCCTAGAGTAAGTTCTCCAGTAGGTTTAATACCTGATAATAATTTCTTCATTTCTTTCACCTTGAAATAATTTTATCACAAACATGTATAATTTCAAGATTATTTTACATAATAACACTAGAAAGAGGAAGGTATGAAAAAATTTAAAGGTTTACTAGTTTTATTAATTTTATTTGTTGTAACAGGTTGTAGTTTAGGAAATAGTCCAAAAAGTAAAGTCGAAGCACTTCTTATGAAGTATCAAACAAACAGCACTGACTTAAAAACAGAATTAGACGATTTTCTAGATAGTATTAATGCAGCAGATGACTATAAAAATGAATATCGCAAAGTTTATGAAAGACAGTATAAAGATTTAAAATATAAAATTAAAGATGAAAAAATAGATGGAGATAAAGCAACAGTTACCGCAGAAATAGAAGTATACGATTATTATAAAACAGAAGCAGATGCTACAAGTTATATAGCAAGCAATCCTGGCGAATTTAACGATAATGGAGTCTATAGTGTTTCTAAAGGTTTAGAGTACAAAATAAAAGCGTATAACAACACTAAAGATAGAGTAACTTACACAATTGACTTTACTTTAACAAAGACAGATAACAAATGGACAATCGATCCTTTAACAGATGATGAACTAGCTAAATTACACGGAACTTACGTACACTAAGTTCTTTTTTTTAAGCTCAAACTATGATATTATTTTATTGGTGATTTTATGCAAGATTTATTTAATAAATTATTTGATTTTAATGATTATAGATATTTTTATCATATTACTGGCCACGGAGTAGGTGAAAGTATAATAGAAAATGGCCTGCTTATGGCTGAAAAAGAATACTATACAACTATGGTTGAAATTACACCTGACATGATAACAGACCCTGAAAAGTTTTTAACTGATGAAAAAGGTTTTGGTGCAATGGAAAGAGATGAAATGGTCTTAATCAGAGTACCTAAAAGTATGGGATATGACTTTATAACCCCATTAAGTAAAGGATCTACCGACATTTTCGAAGATGACAAAGATGCATCATTTGTTCCAAGTGCCTTCGTTTTAGGTTACTTTGATTTAGATACACTAGACTTTACCCCAAACGACTATACAATAGAAGAAATTGAAGACTACCACTACGAGGTATAATATGGAAAAATATAAAGAAATAGAGCGCTCAATAATAAAAAAATATCGTAAAGAAATATGGAGTAGATTTGTAAAAGCCGTAAAAGAGTATGAACTTATTAAAGATGGGGACAAAGTAATGGTTTGTATTAGTGGTGGCAAAGATTCATTCCTACTTGCTAAATGTATTGAAGAACTAAAAAAACATGGCGAAACTAAATTCGATGCTGAATATGTTTGTATGAATCCAGGTTATAGTCCTAAAAACCTAGATATGATTAAGGAAAATGCTAAAATACTAAATGTTGATTTACAAATATTTAATAGTAATATCTTTGAAGTTGTAGATAGTGGAGTCTTTAAAAAAAGCCCGTGCTACTTTTGTGCTAGAATGAGAAGAGGACATTTATATAGTAAAGCTAAGGAGCTTGGCTGTAATAAAATCGCCTTAGGTCATCATTTTGATGATGTTATTGAAACTACACTTCTATCTATGTTTTATGGTTCAGAAATCAAAACAATGATGCCTAAACTTAAAAGTGACAACTATGAAGGCCTAGAACTTATTAGACCATTATTCCTAGTACGAGAAGACGCAGTTCTTGCTTGGAAACGTAGTAATGATTTGACATTCTTAAACTGTGCATGTTCATTTACTGAAAAAGATTCTAAAGAAAGTGTAAGCAAAAGAGCCGAAATCAAAAGACTAATTAAAGACTTAAAGAAATTAAATCCAGATATTGATTATAATATCTTTAAAGCAATGGATAATGTTAACTTAAACTGTATTTTAGGTTCCACCAAAGATGGAGAATATCACTCATTTTTAGATAACTATAATAATAATTAAGACTTTAAGTCTTTTTTTTATTTTTTGGAATACTTTTTAATAGGTGATTATGTGAAGAAGTTATTTCTATTTATTTGTCTAATAATGATGCCACTTATGGTAAGTGCGGAAGACCTAGAACTAAGTGCTAAGTCAAGCATTTTAATCGAGGCATCAACTGGCAAAGTATTAAATGAAACAAATGCTGATGAAAAACTACATCCAGCGTCTATGACTAAAGTTATGACAATGTTACTAATTATGGAGGCCCTAGAATCAGGAAAGATTAATTTAGAAGAAAAAGTAAATATTAGTAATAATGCTGCATCAATGGGTGGTAGTCAAGTATTCTTAGAAGCGGGTAGTCAGTTAAGTGTAAAAGAACTTTTAAAAAGTATTGCAATTGCTAGTGCAAATGATGCTGCTGTTGCTATGGCTGAGCATATTGGTGGAAGCACTGAAGGCTTTATTAAAATGATGAATGAAAAAGCCAAAGAACTAGGATGCAAAAACACTAACTTTGTAAATGTTCATGGCCTAGATGATGATAACCATCTTACAACTGCAAGAGATATGAGCATTATGGCTAGAGAACTACTAAAACATGAAAAAATTCTTAACTACACAAGCATCTATGAAGAATTTCTAAATAAGCCAGACGGAACTAGAACCTGGATGGTAAACACCAACAAACTAATTAAATATTATAATGGTCTTGATGGTCTAAAAACAGGTTTTACTAAAAAAGCCGGTTACTGTCTTACCGCAACTGCAAAAAGAAATGGTATGCGCTTAATAAGCGTAGTTATGAATGAAGCGACAACCGAAGATAGAAGCAATGATACTATCAAACTTATGAATCATGGCTTTGCTAATTATAAAATAAAAGTAATTATGGAAAAAGACAAAAATCTAGGTGAGGTTAAAGTATTAAATGGTAAAAAAGAATACGCTAATTTAAAACTAATTAGTGATGCTACTAGCTTAGAGGAAATTAATGATGATAAAAAATATAGTTTTAACATATTAGTAAAACCAATAAAAGCTCCAGTTAAAGTGGGAGATATAGTTGGTCAAATGCAAATATTAGAAGGTGGAATAGAAAAAGAAAGCCTACCAATAACTGTTATGGAAAGTATTAAGAAAGCAAATATCTGGGACTTATACAAAAGAAATTTAAATAAAATATTAATAGGAGCTTAATGCTTCTTTTTTTATGGAATAACTGGCAAAATAATCAGTAAGATAAACTTTAAAATCAGTAAAAATCATGATATAATTACCATACAAGAAGTAATTCGTGCACGTTTTATTATGAGGTAAAAATGAAAAAGAAAAAAATAATTCTAATTCTAATTATAATAATACTAATGTTAATACCGATTCCAACAAAATTAAAAGATGGTACTTCAACTGAATATAAGGCATTACTTTATAGTGTTACAAAATATCATATTATAAATCAAGACTCTATAAAAGGCTATGACGATGGTTTTAAAATAAAAATCTTAGGAATAACAATCTATGACAACATAAATACATATCTTACAGCAGAACACGTTATTAATATTAGAAGTAATGATAAAATAATTAAAGCAGAAACAGGAAGTTTTTGCTATAAAAGCGGTGAGTGTGTAGATAAAATAGATTTTCAAGATTTTAATTATGATATCATTTCTTCGTATTATGAAAACAAACTATCTATAGAAAATTTAGATGGCATGATTAAATCAGTTGAATTATTTGATTATCAAACAAAAAAATACATAGATATGACCATAAAATATTCAAATGATTATATTATTACCCCTAAAGTAAATGGAATGTATATTTTTAAAATAAATGCTGATTATGAAGGTAAAGATATAAGCTATTATTTTATGTCAGAAATTAGAAAAAACAAATAAATTATACTAAGATAAACCGTAAGATGTAATAGAAGGAGAACTCATGAAAATAGTAACATTATGTGGAAGTCTTAAATATCAAAAAGAGATGATGAAATTAGCAGAAATGATGACCTTAGAAGGTTATTGCATTCTTACACCTATTTACCCTACAATAAGTGGCACTGAAAGAACTGAAGAAGAAATAATTAAATTAAAGAAAAGCCATTTTAAGAAGATAGAATTATCCGATGCCATATTAGTAGTAAATATAAATAATTATATTGGAGAAAGTACAAAGTTGGAAATAGAGTATGCAAACAGTTTAAAAAAAGAAATTATGTATTATATAAATTTAAAGTAGGCAGTGTGAAATAAGTAAAAAAATATATTTAATAAAATAATAAATGAGGTTGGTAAATTTTTAGATAATAATTTTATACTTTATGGAAAGATAATAACAGAGTTTTAAAAAATTAGATAAAAATAAAAAGAACTAAACAATAAAGGTGATGACTATGGAAAAAACAAATGTTATGAGAATACTAGAGCAAAAGAAAATAAAGTACAACGAATATTTTTATGGAGACACAGATGCGATAAGTGGAGTAGATGTTGCTAGAGTTTTAAATGAAGATCCAAACAAAGTATTTAAAACATTAGTAACTGTATCAAAGTCTAAACAAAATTATGTATTTATGGTGCCTGTTCATAAAGAATTAGACTTAAAAAAATGTGCTCAAAGTGTTAATGAGAAAAGTATTGAAATGATCCCTCAAAAAGAACTATTACAACTGACTGGTTATGTCCATGGTGGTTGCTCACCAATTGGCTTAAAAAAACCATTTAAAGTAATAATAGATTCCTCTGCTAAAAACTTTACTGAAATAATATTTAGTGCTGGTAAAATTGGCTATCAAGTAGAAGTAGAACTAACAAATTTAGAAAAAATTATAAATTGCAAATTTGCTAATATAGTAAAGGATGATAATATTGAATAATAATATTAATAATTTGCTTAACTCTTTATCTAAAAGTAAATTTAGAGGCTCATTTCACTTAAACAAAAAAATGAAAGATTATGTTAGAGAAAAAGGACTTGATAAAATAAAATCAGACGCAAGAGATTTAATAACAAAAAGACTTGCCCAAGAAAACCCCATTAACGATGGAAAGCAAACCCCAATGAAACAAGTCCATCCTGTTTTTATTGCACAGCACGCTACTGGTTGTTGCTGCAGAGGATGCCTAGAAAAGATTCATAATATAAAAAAAGGACACAAACTTACAAATGAAGAAATTAATTATATTATTGATGTATTAATGCTTTGGATTCAAAGAGAAATGACAAACTAAATAAAATAAAATATGATAGAATATAACAAGTGGTGATATCATGGAAGAATTTAATGAATATATAAAAACACTTACCAAAGAAGAACAAACACTATTAAAAGATTTTTTTACTTCATTTGATGAGCACTGTTTATTAAATAAAAAGAATAAAGAAAAACTTAGAGATGACTTTGAAAAAGCAATTATTTATTACCATAAAAAAGATACCGATTTAAAAAAGACGTTATCTTATTTAGATACAAAAAACTTAGGTGGCTTTTACGCAAGACCTCCTGTATTGTGGTTCCCTTTAGATGATGCTGCTAAAATATATCCATTATCAATGGCTCATGATAGAATGGCTATCTTTAGATTATCCGTTTATTTAAAAGAAAATATAGTACCAGAAATCTTACAAATGGCCCTAAACTTTACTATTAAAAGATTTCCTACATTTGCAACTACTTTAAAAAAGGGTTTCTTCTGGCATTATTTAGATACCACCAAAAGAAGATTTAAAGTAGAAGAAGAGTGCGATATTCCATCTCAGCCAATTAAAGTATCAGTAAGTGGATCTCAATCCTTTAGAGTAAAATACTATCAAAATAGAATTAGTATTGAGTTCTTTCATGTTCTTACTGATGGAACTGGAGGCATAGCATTCTTAACATCACTAACAGCAGAATACCTAAAACTTCTTGGAGAGAGTATACCTAAAAGTGACCTAGTACTTAATATAAATGATGAGCCTTCAAAAGAAGAATATGAAAATGCTTTTAAAAACGTACCAAACGCTCTTAGCACCTCAGGCTTCATAGATAAAATGGCTGTGCAGATGGATGGCAAACTATCTAAAGTTAGACCATGTAAAATAATTCATTTTAAAATGGATACTAATAAATTAAAAGAAGCCTCCCAAAAATATAATACAACAATAACCTCATACTTACTTGCTCTAATGTTTATTGCTGAAAAAAGTGCAACTGATAAACTAAATGGTGATATAAGTATCCAAGTTCCAGTAAATATGCGTAAATACTATCCAACAAAAACTCTTCGTAACTTCTCAATGTATTGTGGTATTAGATTAGAAATAGATAAAATAACAAATATAGAAGATATAATTGACAAAATAACTAAACAATTAGATGTGAAAGCATCAAAAGAAGAGATGACTAAAATGGTTACATCAACAAAGAAAATGACTAGTATGCTTAAATATATACCTCTATTAATTAAAGCCCCTATAGCTAAAATAGTTTATGGTTTTCTTGGCGACAAGATATTTTCTAATACATTATCTAATTTAGGCGTAATAAAACTACCAGAAGAACTTTCAAGTAAAATTGAAAGTATGGACTTTATTTTAGGAATAGGCATTACTAATAGAGCTGGCTGCTCAGTAGTAACTGTAAATAACATAACAACATTTTCAATTAGTAAAATGACAGTTGATCCTACCTTTGAAGAAAAACTTTACGAATTATTAGAAAATAATAATATAAATGTAACTGTAGAAGGAAGTGGTTTATATGAAAATTAAAATAACATATCCTAAAGTATCTCCTAAAATAATCAAACATCAAAGATTAATAAATTTTATGAAGTGGCCACTACTTATTGCAGTAGTAATTTGTCCAATTATTAATCTAATTATTGGCGGTAAAGCTTGGAGTTTAGTTGTCTTAATGTCAATTTATATGTTATGGGATTTAGTTATATCTAGAGACTTAGTTGAATATAACAGAATAAGTCAGTTTGTTAAACTTATTACTTTAACCAGTTTACTTCTTATAACCATAGATGTTTTCTTAGCACCAGGTTGGGCTTTAGAGGCAGTACCAATTTTAATCTTTAGTGGTCTTATAGTAACATCAGTATTATTTTTTACTGATATAGAAAGACAAAAACAAAACATTTTTCCCTTCTTATTCTTAATATTATTATCTATTTTTAGTTCTATCATAGGTCTATCATTTTATCATGAAAAAGATAGCTGGCCTCTAACTGTAATGGGGGTAGTTGCTTTATTCTTACTTATCACACTAAGTATTACCTTAAAAGAAAATATTATAAACGAACTAAAGAAAGGTTTTTCAGTAAAATAGATATATGAAGTATATAAAAAAAGTATTAATAATATTATTTATAATTGTCATAATTATAGGTGCTATATTTCTAGTAAATGCATATATCAAAGAATCAAAACAAAAAAGATATACTGAAATAAAAGAAGACATAAATACCGAACTAGAAAGATACATGTATGTTATCGCACCAAAATGTAACACCGATGAAGGCACGCCTTTAATAACCCATAAAGATTTAGTATATAATGGTGGCATGGACAAAGAAAAATTTCTAGACACAGATAACAAATCATATTGTAAAGCCTATATTATTCCAGAATGTAATGAAAATCATATATGGTCATGGGATATAAAACTAAGTTGCAAAGACTATGAAGATGAAGGATATGTTGACTGGGATGAAGCTTTTACTCCTAAAGTTTGAAACTTTATCTTTTTTATAAATTTACACCTAAAAATATACATGATATAATATGTTTAATAAAGGAGCTCTTATGAAAAAGAAGAAATTAATCATTATCACAAGCATCCTAGTTATAATTATACTTGTTGGTTTAATCACAAGTTATATTGATGGTGGAAGAGTAAGCACAGGTCATGAACCAAAATACACAATAAAAATAACTAGTAAAGATGGAAGAAAAGTTACATACTTTGGCCTAGGTTATAAAATAGTTAGATACATAAGCGTATCACCTAATGAGCCATATAAAAATAATAGAGGTACTAAAATGGGGAGTTGGTTTATGAAATATGAACTAACCGATTCAATAAATAATATAGATGACTTCTATAAAACCCCTTTAACTCAATATAACGATATTAGAGACCTAAGCAAAAATTATACTATTTCTGATGCTAGGAAGGATAATTGTTATGTTACTGGATCACCTATAAATGATAAACTATTTTCTGGTTTCACTAGTAAATATAATAAGAAAAGAGATGCTTTTGTTAGAGTAGTACAAACTACAACAGAAGGAGATATCATAATAACAGATGTTTTATATGATTCTAAAAACGATAAAATTCATATTGTAACAGATAATACAAGAGATAAATACTCTTCAAAAGAAGATAGAACTATTAAGTATCAGTCTTATGAAAAAATCAGTGTATGGTTTCATAATAGTGCTAGATACTGGGTAGCATATAATGGAACACTTCCAGAAGAAAACATAAATGAAACAGATAATGAAAACTTCTTTATCATAACATCATTAGACTAAATAAATTTATTACCCAGTAGTACCTTAACCAAACACATATTAAACATTTTTTAAAAATGTAGATCGCAAATCAAAATAAAAATAATATGTAAGAGTTATGTAAAAAGTAAATGTAAAAGCCAATTTATTTGAAATAGATACCATGCATCTAGACACCAGAAACATGATTATATATAAGTTAAATTATGATAAATAAATTGGAGATACATACATAACTTCTTTAGATAATGTGAATACTACCAATAGTAATATTGATTTAAATGTTTACAAATTATATGTTAATAGTAAAAGTATTTAGACAGATTTAACAATTTTGTATATTTACTTTATACTTAATATAACTTAAAATTAAAGTAGAAAGGAGCAGTCTTATGTTAAGTAAAATAAATAAATTTTTATATTCTTCAATTGCTTTGTCAATATTAATGTTTGTAATAGGTATTATCTTTATTATTGAACCAGAAGCATCATTTAACACCATTACATATATCTTAGCAATTGTTCTTATTATAAATGGTATTTATTTCTTATTTGAGAAAGAAACTAGTATTTTCTTTACAGGTTTTATTACTTTTGGAGTAGTTGAAATCTTATTAGGAGTAGTGATGTTTTTAAACCCTGATATTGTTAAAACATTATTCCCAATAGTAACTGGTATCATCATGATTAGTAAAAGTGCAATTGATTTAAGATTCTCATTCTTACTTAATAAAAATGGTTACAGCAACTGGCTTGGTCTTGCAATATGTGCAGTTATATCTATTGCCTGTGGTCTAATAATTATTTTCTATCCAAGTATTGGAACAGTAGCACTTACTACATATCTAGGTATTCTTATTACTGTCTATAGTGTATCTAATATTATAGATACTATTATGTTTAAGAAGAATATCAATGAGATAGCAAAACTACTAGATAAATAGCCTTCGGGCTTTTTATTTTGCCTTTCTTGACAAACATATGTTTTTCTGCTAAGATAATCAGTCAAAAGAAGGGGATATTTATGAAAAAAATAGAGGACTTTGAGTTTAATGATAATTTTTTTAATACATATATGAAAACTCTCTTTGGTGAAGCATTTGCCTATACTAGTTCAGCCTTAGAAGAAGCCTTTAAAGCCAAAAACGATGCTGAATTCGAACTTAAAAAATTCATTTCACCAGAAAATGTTTATTACGCTAGTTTTTTAGCTAAGACTTCTCCTGGTTTATACGCAGAAAGAGTAAAAAACGTTTTAGACTATTTAAAATACCTAGGTGTTCCTGAAAAAGGTTTTCTAATTGATGAAACCTTAAATCTCTATTCACCATGTATCAATGATTATACAACCTTCATTAAAGGAGCAGTAAGACCATTTAGAAACAATGTCGAACTAGAAAAAGCAAGAAGTGAAGGAAAACTTGTCGGCATGCCATACGAAGAAGAAACTTTAATTGATAAAACCCGAGAATTATGTCAATTAGTAACCAACATGAGTACTGCTGACATGAAAGCAAAATCAACTAAAAAAGGCTTTTTAGCAGCATTCGATTATGCATTAGTTCTTGATGACATTACAGTAAAAGATATTATTAGAATAGATAGTATGGTTAATTATAATGAAGGAATTAGTGAAGGCTATAAAAAAGTCGATAACTGTATCTTCGGTGCTGAATTTAAGCCATGTTCAAAAGAACTAGTTCCAATCAAAATGCAAGAATTAGTTCATAAATATAACACTGAATGGGCCCTAGACATACCTGCATTTGACTTTGATATGGACTTTAATACTGCAGAAGAAAAAGAAAATGCAAAAGAAGCATACCTAAGAGCTTTCTATGAAAGAGAAGCCAAATTCCATATCGAATTTGAAAGAATTCACCCATTCGAAGATGGTAATGGAAGAACTGGCAGAATAATTACAAACGCCCATTTACTACATAATCATTTAGCACCCGTAATCATTACATCATCAATGAAAAGTATTTATTTAAAATGTATAAATGATAGAGATTATCAAACATTAGGAAATCTATTTAGAATGCTTGCTAGTGTAACCATATCTCAACTTATCGCATACTACCGCAAAGTTAAAGGAATTAGTCCTGATGACATCGGCGGTAAAAGAGGCAAACCTAATAAGTAGGGCCTCTTTTTTTTCTTGCCATAAGTATATGTTAATGCTAGAATATTTTGTGAGGTAATTATGAATAGAGAAGAAATTTTTAAAAGAGAAATAAATTATATTAACGATGAAAATTTAAAAAAAGCACTAGTTTATTATATTAATAATATTCCAGAATATATCTTGCATGAGGGAGCATCTAGTACAGGTAAGTATCATCCAGACTATGCTACAGGTGATGGTGGTCTTTTAAGACATTTAAAAGCATCAGTAAGAATTGGTAAAGAACTACTAGATAATCCTTTAATAGGTAATAAATACACAGATCATCAAAAAGATATGATGCTCTTTGGTTTGCTTATCCATGACGGGTTAAAAAGAGGATTAACAGAAGAAAAATATACCCGTTTTGATCATCCTATTTTAATGGCAAACTTTGTTTTAGAGCATCAAAAAGAAGCTGGGCTAAACGAAGAAGATGCTTTATTTATCAGTGAAGTAATTAGAACTCACATGGGCCCATATACAAGAGATTATAATGAAGATGAAATCCTAGAAACACCTAAAACTAAATACCAAAGTTTCGTTCACATGTGTGACTATTTAGCAAGCCGTAAATTTTTAGAAATAAGATTTGATGAAAATAACAACATCATCTTCTAGTTTTTCAGCATAAACGCTTGCATAGAAGCATATTTTTTGATAATATATTCTTGGTTTTAATACCATTATGTACATAAACTGATTAAATCGCCTAGTGGCCAAAGGTTGGTAGTTTAAGAAGACGTTTATGGGTAATTAACGAAAGGAAAGTGATTTTATATGGCTGTTGTTTCTATGAGTTATTTATTAGAAGCAGGTGTTCATTTCGGACATCAAACAAAAAGATGGAATCCTAAAATGAAGGAATACATCTTTACATCAAGAGATGATATTTATATTATCGACCTTGAAAAGACTGCATCATGCATTGAAAGTGCTTACGCAGAAATTAAAAAGATTGCAGAAAACGGAGGAAATTTCTTATTTGTTGGAACTAAAAAGCAAGCAAATGAAGCTGCTAAAGAAGAAGCTTTAAGAAGTAATTCTTACTATGTAATCGAAAGATGGTTAGGTGGAACATTAACTAACTTCAGAACTATCAGAAAGAGAATTAAACGTTTAGAAGAAATCGAAAAGATGGAAGCAGACGGATTATTCGAAGTTTTACCTAAAAAAGAAGTTATCGGATTAAAGAAAGAATATGATAAACTAAATAAAGTTTTATGTGGTATTCGTAACATGGAAAAATTACCAGATGCTTTAATTATCGTTGATCCTAAGAAGGAAATTAACGCTATTCATGAAGCACGTAAATTAAACATTCCTGTATTCGGTTTAGTTGATACTAACTGTGATCCAGATGATGTTGATTTCGTAATTCCAGGTAATGACGATGCTGTAAGAAGTGTTAAAGTCGTTTTAGGTGTACTTAACAATGCTATTTGTGAAGCACGTGGATTAGAAATGGTTGACTACGTTACAGAAGATGACAAATCTAAAAAAAGTGAAAAACAAACTAAAACTGTAAAAGAAGTTTTCGTTGAAAGCTTAGAAGATGAAAAAACTAAAGAAGCTATAAAGGAAGAAAAAACTACTGAAGATGAAGATTTAACACTAAAAACTTTAGCTGAACTTAAACAAGTTGCTAAGAAAAAAGGCGTTAAAGGATACTCTTCAATGAAAAAAGAAGAATTATTACAAGCATTAAAATAGTTTAGGAGGATAAATATGATTGATGCTAAAAGCGTTGCTGAATTAAGAAGCAAAACTGGTGCAGGTATGATGGACTGCAAAAAGGCTTTAACTGAGTCTAATGGTGATTTAGAAAAAGCTATTGATTACTTAAGAGAAAAAGGTATTGCTAAAGCTGCTAAAAAAGAAAGCAGAATTGCTGCTGAAGGTCTAGCTAATATCTTTACATCAGATAATAAGGCTGTAATTTTAGAGGTTAACTCTGAAACTGACTTTGTTAGTAAGAATGCTGAATTTACTGATATGATTAAAGAAATTGGTGAAGCAGTTTTAAAATCAGATGCTAAGACTCTAGAAGAAACTCTACTTCTTCCATCAAGTGAAGGAACTATTGCTGATTTAATCGTTGCTAAAACAAGTAAAATTGGTGAAAAGTTATCTTTAAGAAGATTAGAAGTTGTTGAAAAAACTGATACTCAAAATTTTGGCGCTTACTTACATATGGGCGGTAAGATTGCTGTATTAACACTATTAGAGGGAGCAAATAGTGATGTTGCTAAAGACGTTGCTATGCAAGCTGCTGCAATGAGACCAGAATACTTAAAAGAAGAAGATATTGATGCAGAGCGTATTGAAAGAGAAAGAAAAGTATTTACTGAACAAGCTATTAATGAAGGAAAGCCTGCTGATATCGCTGCTAAAATGGTTGAAGGTAGACTTAAAAAATTCTTCAAAGAAATTTGTTTATTAGATGAACCATTCATTAAAGATGGTGACATTGATGTTAAAACTTACGTTAAAAATAATGGTGGAGAAGTTTTAAAAATGGTTCGTTATGAAGTAGGCGAAGGTATGGAACATAGAAGCGACAACTTTGCTGAAGAAGTTATGAATCAAATTAAATAACCTGAGGTTTCTATGAACAAAAAGGCTAAAGTAATTACAGGCGTAATTGTTGTTATTATTCTTGTTATTATGGGATATTTTATGTTCTCTAAGAAGGATGATGGACCGAGTTACACAATAACTAACGATTCTTTAAAATTTAAAGAAGAGTATGAAAGCTTAAATGGTAAAGATAATGGTAATGGTAAAAATTATCTAAGCATTGATATTAAGAGTTATAATCCAATTAGTTATTCTAATTATGAGGAAATCTTTGATATTTTAGATAAAGGTACTGGAGTAATCTATTTAGGTTTTCCAGAGTGCCCATGGTGCCGTAATTTAGTACCAGTACTTGTTGACTCTGCTTTAGAAGAAAAAGTTAGTCCAATATATTATTTAAATATTTCAGGTGATCGTAATACACTATCACTAACTAAAAAGGGTAAAATTAAGACTGAAAAGAAAGGCACTGAAGATTACTTAAAATTAGTAGATATTTTAAAAGATTACTTGCCTGTTTATGATGGTCTTAAAGATGACTCTATTAAGAGAATCTATTTACCTACAGTAATTTTTGTTAAAGATGGTAAAGTTCTAGGTTTAGAAGAAACTTTAGAATCTTATAGTAAAAGAGTAGATGGTAATCCTTACTTAGAGATGAATGATTCTGAAAAAGAAGAATTATCTAATATCTTTAAGGATTATTATGCAAAACTAAAATAAGGCTGATTATTATCAGTCTTTTTTTTACTCAAAGAGAACTTTTTTACTAGTTCCTCTTTTTTTATCCAAAATTTTAAAATTTGCAATTTTAAATATTGACAGAATCTATTTTCTCCTTTAGTATATAGTACTTGTAAAACAATTTTGGGAGATTTTGCCTTAAAAAGGTAAGATTATACTAATTGGGTTATTTATTCATATATTATTTTAGGGGGTAAATATGAAAAAATGGTATTATGTTTTATTTAGCCTTTGTCTAATTGTTTTTATGTCCTCTTTAGGTCTTATAATTATTCGTCATCACAATGATGAAAAATTAAAAATTGTCGCTCTTGAAGGCGTTATCAAGGAAGATAAAGAAGACAAAGAAACAAATTTAAAGGAAAAGTATTACAATTTCAAACAAGAATATGGTAATGAGGATATTGCTGGCTCTATAAGCGTGCCGGGTGCCGATATTAATACGTTATTTGTTAAAACAACTAATAACACTTATTATCTAAACCACACACTAAAAAAAGAAAAAAGCCGAATTGGTGCCGTATTCATGGATTACCGAAATACTTTTGAAGACAAACAAATAAACATATATGGTCATAACTCAAATAAGTATGATGTCGCTTTTAAAAATCTTAGAATGTATTTAGACCCTGATTTTACAAAAAATAATGACTTAATTTATTTGGAAAATGAAAATGGTGTTAGTACTTATCAAATCTTTTCCGTCAAAAGAACAAAAGATGATGAACATATGACCCTTAAGACAAATGACTTTTTAGGTCACATAAATAAAATTAGAGAAAATGCTTTATATAATTCAGATGTTAAGGTTACCGAATCTGATGATATTTTAATCCTTCAAACGTGTTTGCTTGATGGAACAAGAGATTATCTTATTGTTAGTAGTAGGAAATTAATCAATCTTTAAAGATTGTTTAATATAGATTTAGGAGGGAAAAGGTTATGAAAAAATTGAAAAATTTAGGTCAGTTACTTATGGCATTAGTTATAACAATTACTTCTGTATTTGGTAATACTTTTGTTGTATTTGCTGATACTAATCCAAACGCTGGTAAAGTTACTGCTACTAAAACTGCAGAACGTATCGGTGATGAAACTAGTAGAAGTGCTAAAGTTAAAATAACTGTAAGTGGTAATCCATACACCATAACAGAACAAAGCGATAGAGAAATAGTACTTGTTCTAGACTCATCAGGAAGTATGAAAGATTATTTAGTAAATGCTAGTAAATCTAAACTAGACACACTAAAAGATGCTACTGATGCCTTCATCGATAGCCTACTAGTAGAAGAAAATAAGGGAAAAATCAAGATTGGCGTAGTTTGGTATGATACTAACGTAACTAAAACATGTGCACTTTCAGATGATGCTGCAAAGTTAGATGCTTGCTTAAACAGTGAAGAAGCAGCAGATGGTGGAACTAACGTTCAAGAAGGTATCAGAGAAGCAAAGAAATTGTTTACTGACAAAAAGAATGAAAAAGACTTAATTGTTCTTTCAGATGGACTTCCAACGTTCTTTACAACAGTTAAAGATGGAGTGCAACATACTCATGGTACAGGAAAAACAGATGAACATGAGAGTCTAAGTACTATAGGTTTTACATCAACATCAGACAGATATGAACTAAATGGAAATTATGTTAGGGATGGATATGCCACATATGAAGATAGAGTTGATGGCACAACTTATAAATGTGAGGCGAGAGGATATTATTCTAAATATCTTGACTGGTATGAAGGATATGAAATTGTAGGAGCATGTGATGCTGGTTACATGAAAAAACCTAGTGAGGCTGCAAAAGAAGAAGCAGAATCATTTACTGGTAAAATATACTCAATTGGCTTTGGAGTAGGTGCTGATAGTGATGCTGAAAAATTTTTACAATCAATTGTTAAAAATGGTGGCAGATACTTTGATGCAAATGATAGTGCTAAATTAAACGAAGCATTTGCTGCTGTATCAAAAGATATAGAAGTTGTTGCTAAAGACTTAACTATTAGAGACGTTGTTCCAAGTACATTCACTGTTGATAAAGTTGCTTTAAAAGAAAAATATGACGATGCCGTAGAAATTGTTGAAGAAAAAGATCAAACAATAATTATCTATAAATTTAATGAATTATCTTCTAAAAAACCAGAAGAATTAGAATTTACTGTAACAGCAAATGAAAATTATTATGGTAGTATGTACACTAATAATGGTGCTACTGTTACTGGTACCGCTGCTGATGGTAATAAGTTCTATGAAAATGTTGATGGTAAGATTAATGAAAACCTAATCAACCCTGTTGCACCTATTGCACCAAGAACTATGGACGATAATTATGAAACAAATACTAATGAAGAATTAGTAGTAGATGCTAATGATGGTATTAAATCTAATGATTACAAAGGAAAACAAGAAGCTGAAGCTAAAAGTGTACTAGATGAAATTGTAATCGTTAACAATACAAAATATGGTTCACTAGAACTTAATCAAGATGGATCACTTAAATATAATCCAAATAACAATTTCCGTGGTGATGATAATTTCACATATTATATTAAAACTACAATCACAGATAAAGAAGGAAATAAAACTTATGCAAAGTCAGAAGTTTCAACTGTTACTATCACAGTAAAGGGTGTTACAGCAGAATACACTGTTAACTACTTAGAAAAAGGCTCTAATAAAAAAGTAGCTGATAGTAAAACAATTTCTAAGAACGCTAATAATGGAGACTTATATATTGGGGATAAGGTTACAGAATACGCTTTAACTTTAAATAATTATAATTTAGTAAGTAATAATCAAGAAACTATTACCCTTGCTAAAGAAGGAAATGTTATCAATTTCTATTATGAACTTAAAGATTCTAAGATTATTGTTCATTATGTAGAAAAAGATACTAATACAAAATTAGTAGATGATGATACTTTTGATGGTAAAGTAACTGAAACAAAAGTAATTAATGCTAAAGATATTAAAGACTATGTTGTAGTTGGTAGCAAGACTCAAAACGCAACATTTGATTTAACTACTAAAGAATATACTTTCTACTATGAAAAGGCTGAAAGTGCTGGAGCCGTAGCTCATCACTATATCATTGATAATAATGGTAATAAAACAACAACAGAATTATTCAAAGATGACGTTGTTAATGGTAAAATTGGTACATCTTTCTCATTTAGTCCTAAAACAGAAGAATTAGGTGACTATGAATATGTAGAAAGTAAAGGTACAACAAGTGGAACTTTAACAAGTGAAAAGCAAGAAGCAACTTTCTACTATCAATTAAAGAAGACTGATGTTACTGTAAGATATGTAACAATCAAAGATGGTAATGTAATAGATTTAATTAACCCAGTTAAAGATACTGGTAGAATTAATGATAATTATACTGCTTATGCTAAAGATGAAACTGATAATAAAGTATTTGCTAACTATAATTTAGAAAGTGCTACAGAGCAAACTATTAAATTAAAAAGTAGTGATAATACAATTACATTTATCTATTCTCTAAAGGATGCTAAAGTAATTGTTCACCATTATGAAGAAGGTACTACAATTAAAATTGCTGAAGATGAAACTATTAATGGTAAAGTAAGTAAAGACTATACTACTAAAGAAGCAGATGTTTATGGATACATTTTAGTAAGTACTCCAGAAAATGCTAGTGGAATGTTTACTGATGAAGTAACTGAAGTAATTTACTACTACAAGAAAGATATGGGTAAAGTTATTACTAAATATGTTGATGAAGATGGTAAAGTACTTTTAGAAGAAACTACTACTAATGGACAAGTTGGTACAGATTATCAAACTAGTCCAGCTACTATCACTGATTATGAACTAATCAATACTATTGGCGAAGTAAAAGGTAAATATACTAAAGAAGATATCGTTGTAACCTATGTATACCAATTCGTTATGGGTGAAGGTGGAGATGATACTAACGGAGAACCAGATATTCCATACACTGGAATTGAAGGTGATAGTTATCTATTAGAATATAGTCTAATGGGCACTAGCGCTTTAGGACTTATATTACTAGCTATTTTAAAGAAGAAATTCAATTAGTTTCTTCTTTTTTTGGCTTTTGTCTTGGAAAAGATGGGCTTTCTATGTTATAATTCTTAAAGGTGATAAGAGTGGAAGAAGTATTAAAGAGAATTCACGATTATAGTTTAGAAGAAATAATGGGTGAAAGATTTGCTCGTTATTCTAAATATATTATTCAAGATAGAGCCATACCAGATGTAAGAGACGGACTTAAACCAGTTCAAAGAAGAATTATTTATGCAATGTATAGAGATAAAAACACCTATGATAAACAGTTTAAAAAATGTGCGAACGCTGTAGGTAATGTACTAGGTAAATACCACCCACATGGCGACTCAAGTGTATACGATGCTTTAATTCGTATGAGTCAAAGTTGGAAACAAAACCATATCTTAGTTGAAGTAGATGGTAACAATGGTTCAATTGATGGTGATGGTCCTGCTGCATATCGTTATACAGAGTGCAGACTATCTAAAATAAGTGAAGAATTACTTAAAGATATTGATAAAGATACCGTTATGATGGCACCTAACTATTCAGATACCTTACTAGAGCCAACAGTATTGCCAGCAAAATTTCCTAACCTACTAGTTAATGGTACTAACGGAATTTCTGCCGGATATGCAACAAACATCCCACCTCATAATTTAATTGAGGTATGTGATGCGGTTATTAAGAGAATAGATAGTCCTAATTGTCATGAAGACTCTATCTATGAAATAATTAAAGGCCCAGATTTTCCAACTGGTGGTATTGTTGAAGGATTAGATGGTATTAAAAGTGCTTTTAAAACAGGTCGTGGAAAACTTATTGTAACTAGCAAAAGTGAATTTCAAAAGAATAAAGGTAAAGATCAAATTGTTATTTCAGAGATTCCCTTTGAAGTAAATAAAGCGCTACTTGTTAAAAAAATAGATGACATACGCTTTGAAAAGAAACTAGATGGTATTGCTGAAGTTCGTGACGAATCAGATAAAGATTCTAATATTAGAATAGTTATTGATTTAAAGCCTGGTGCTGATAAAGAACTTGTCTTAAATTACTTACTTAAAAACACTGAACTTCAAACAACATATAACTACAACATGGTATGTATTGATAAAAGAAGACCAAGATTACTTGGCATCATTCCGATTATTGATGCTTATATCGATCATCAAAAAGATGTTATTTTAAAAAGAACCAATTTTGATTTAGCATTTGCTAGAAAAGAAATGCATATTACAGAAGGTTTAGTTAAAGCAATCAGCATACTAGACGAAGTAATCGCCGTTATTAGAGCAAGCAAAAATAAACCAGATGCTATTGAGAATTTAGTTAAAAAGTTTGATTTTACAACAGAACAAGCTACAGCAATTGTTATGTTACAACTATATAGACTAACTAATACAGATATCACTGTTCTAAATGAAAAACTTGAAAACTTAAGAAAAATAATTGAAGAACTTACTGGTATTCTAAATGACGAATCCAAACTTAAAGGCGTTATCAAAGATGAACTTAGAAGGATGAAAAAAGAGTATGGTGTTCCAAGAAAAACAGAAATCAGTGAAACAATAAAAGAAATTAAAATAGATCAAACAGATCTTATAACAAAAGAAGACGTCATCATCGTTCTAACTAATGACGGATATTTAAAGAGAGTACCTATTAAATCACATAACTCTGCAGATGGTGAAACCGCTTTAAAACCAGGAGATTATGTAATTTGTTACAAACAAACAAACACCTTAAATAAATTATGTATCTTTACATCACGTGGCAACTACCTATACTTACCAATTCATGAAATCCCATCATGTAAATGGAAAGACCTAGGTAAGCATATTAGTAACTTTGTAACAATAAGTCCAGATGATAAAGCAGTTAATGCCTTCATCATAAGTGAAAATGTCACTAATCCAGAAGTTACCATGTTTACTCGTGAGGGTATGGTAAAAAGAACAAACCTTAATGATTTTATTGTAAGTAGATACTCTAAAGCCTATACAGCAATGAAACTAAAAGACACTGATGAAGTAGTAAATGTTTGTATTACTAAACCTAACGTTCTTATCGTTACTAAAACAGGTTACTATCTAAACTATATGGCAAGCGAAATTCCATTAAGTGGACCTAAAGCCGCTGGTGTTAAAGGAATTAACTTAAAAGATGATAATGTTATAAGTGGTATCTGTTATAGTGAAAAAGACGAATACATCGACATATTTACTAACCAAAAAACTGCTAAAAGAGTTAAACTAAGTGAGTTAAATATGTTATCCAGAGCTAAAAGAGGAACAACACTAATAAAGAAAGTTAAATCAACTAACTATGAGATAATCAAAGCCTTTAGTACAAGCGCAAAAGACATTATTGGTATTAAATCTAAAGATGACATTTATCTAGTTAAAAATAGTGATATTCCAATCATGGACAAAGAATCAACTGGTTCAGTAATCTTAAAACAAACAATCAGTGATGTCTTCATTTCCCAAGAATTAGATATAATTAAAGACGAAGATATAGAACTTCCTAAAATCAAAAAAGAAGAAGAAAAAATTCAAGAACTCACAATCGATGACTTCTTAAACGACTTTAAACTATAACATAAAAAACCACTTAATGAATATATTTTACTAGGTGGTTTTTATATGGATAAAAAAGATGCTTTCAGAGAATTTATAAGGAGCAAACCATACTTAGTTACTAAAGTGAAAAATAAAGAAACATCTTGGCAAGATTTATATGAAATATACGACCTTTATGGAGAAGATGAAAATGCCTGGAATAAGTTTAAAGATGAAGATCGGGCAGCACCTTTAAGTGAACTAGCAAGTCTTGTTAAAAACATTAATATGGATAACGTTCAAAAATACATTAACAATGCTCAAAAAGCCATTAATGTCATTCAAGAACTTACCAATAAACCTACTACAAATACTAATATAGTAACCCCTAAAACTCCACGTGCAATGGACAAATTCTTTGGTGATTAAATGGAATTTGGCCTAATCGAAAAAATAAAAAAGAACCCCAAAGAATATGAGTTCCTAAAAAGAAATTCTTACTTCTATAGATATCTAAATAGAAATCCAGAATACTATAAAGAATTTACCAAAGCCTTTAAAAGCGAAGAAAGAAACAAAAAAATGAGTAAAACCGAAAGTGTACTAGATACTTTAGATACAGCATCATCTATCCTAAAAATCATGAAATAGTATATTTTAAAAGTAAGAAAAAGACATTGACAATAAAAATCTATTAATTTATAATATTAATAGAAAGTAGGGAACTTAAAAATGAAAATAAAAGGTAATAAAAAAGGATTTACATTAGTTGAGTTACTAGCGGTTATCGTAGTTTTAGCAATCATTATGATCATTGCAATTCCAGCCGTAGTAGAAAGTATGAATAACGCTAAAAAAGGTTCATTTAAAATCTATGCTCAAAGAGCCTTAGGTAATGCAGAAAGTACATTCCAATCAGAAGACTTACTTGGAACATTACCAACAAATACTAGTGATGACAACAGAAAAAAAATAAACGATAATTGTTATTGCTATACACTTGCCGGTATAGGCCTTACTTCATCTGGAAATTTTAAAGGCTATGTTACGGTTTCTTTGGACGATAAAAGAGAAGCTACTTATCGTGTTACATTAACAGATAATAGTTACAGTACTAAAGGTTCAACATACACTGATCTAAATACTAGTAGTAATATTGCTAATGGAAGCGGTGGTATTACTAGTTCTTGTGCAAGTGCAACATGCAGTACATCAACACCATCTACAAATGAACAAGCAGGTAGTTAGTTATTAAGCGTTACTTCATGTAACGTTTTTTTCTTGCCCTTTTAAAGGTTTTATTTTATAATTTACTTGGTGATTTAAATGATAATTGGTAGTCATGTTTCCTTTTCAGGTAAACAATTATTAAGTAGTGCTTTAGAAGCAATAAGTTATAATGCAAACGCATTTATGTTCTATACAGGAGCACCTCAAAATACAGTTCGAAGTAAAATAAATGCAGAATACACAGCGCAAGCCTTAGAAGTAATGAAAGAACATAATATAGATATAAAAAATGTCATCTGCCATGCTCCTTATATAATAAACCTTGCTAATAATAAAGATGAAAGTAAATACGAATTTAGTAAAAATTTCTTAAAAGGAGAAATAACTAGATGTCATGAACTAGGTGTTAAATATATCGTTCTTCATCCAGGAAGTAGCGTAGGAATAGATAGATTAACTGCACTAGACAACATTGTAAATGCCCTAAAACAAGTTTTAGAAGGCGATGAAGACATAACCATTCTATTAGAAACCATGGCGGGCAAAGGAACAGAACTTGGCATTAATATTGATGAACTTAAATATATAATTAAAAGTGTTAATAATGATAAACTAGGCGTATGTTTAGACACTTGCCACTTAAATGATTCAGGCGTAGATATCAATAACTTTGAAATATATTTAAACATCTTTGACAGAGAAATTGGCCTAGATAAAGTTCACTGTATCCATATAAACGATAGTAAAAATCCATTAGGTGCTAGAAAAGATAGACATGAAAATATCGGCTTTGGTACAATCGGTTTTGATGCCATATCTAAAGTATGCAATATAGAACGCTTAAAAGATGTTCCTAAAATTCTAGAAACACCTTATATTAATGGAAAGGCTCCTTATAAAGAAGAAATAGAAGAGTTAAGAAATAATAAATTTAATCCTAACTTAAAAGAACTATTTTAAATATTTTATATATTCTTTAACTAATTCTTTTAACTTTTGATAGTTTTCTTCAGAAAACTTTTTTTCATGATCTTCAATTTTAAAACTAGCTGGATTATTTAGTATATTATCATAATTATTTTTAATATACTTAAAAGCATACTCAGCCTCATCATCAGTTAAAAGAATTCCTTTTCTAGCACTCCAAGAGCGCACATCCTCTTCACTTAAATTTTTAATGTAACTTCTTATTAGATTATTCATATTTTCACCATTATATTATATGTTAAATTTTTAAAAATGAGCCATAATAATTATATGAAAAAAATATTGATAATTCTTCTAATCTTTATAACCATTTCCTCATACAGACTACTAAGTTTAAAAGATAAACACACTTATCAAAAAGGGTATATTTATGGACTTACTGCCCCTCGTGGAAGAATCCTAGATCGTAATGGTAAAATCTTAGTAAATAACATTGGTGTTAAAAGCCTAGTCTTTAACAAACTATCAATAAGTACCAAAGAAACCATGGATATTGCCCGTAATCTAAATGACATCATAATATTAAATTTAACATCCAATAAAGAGGCAAAGAGATACTGTTTCTATATTGAAAATGATACTCTTATAAATAACCGTATAGGAGAAGAAATAAAAACAAAATATAAAGAAAGACGTATAAATAAAAAAGAATTCAACAACTATAAATATAGTCTTATTACAGATGAAGAAATCGAAAGCGTAAACGATAATATATGTGCTCTTTTTAATCAAATGAATAATGGTTATAGTTATGAAGACAAAATTATCAAAAAAAATCTTACAGATGACGAATATGAAAAAATAAATGCCGCGAATTTAAAAGGCATTAGAACTGATATAACGTGGGAGAGATTCTATCCATACGGAAACACCTTAAGGGAAGTCTTTGGTTCTGTATCAACCTATAAACAGGGGATTCCAAAAGAATACAAAGACAAATATCTAAAAATGGGTTATAACCTAAGTGACAGGGTAGGCATTAGTAATCTAGAATATATTTATGATGAATATTTAAAAGGTGAAAAAGCCAAATACGAAATAAATGATAATCACCTTAAACTAATTGAAAAAGAAGAAATGGGTAAAGATATCGTTTTAAATATTGATATTGACTTGCAAAAATATACTGAAAGCGTTCTAGAAGAAGAAATAAAATTAGCAAAGAAACACCCAAATAGTAAATACTTTGATACTTCCTTTGTTATTATAAGTAACCCAAATGATGGAAGTATCCTTACAATGGCTGGCAGAAAACTTACCAATAATGGGGAGTTTGTTGATTATAGTTATGAAAATATTTTTAATTCATACGTCGCAGGTAGTATAGTTAAAGGAGCAACCATTTCAGTTGGTTACAAATATGATTTAATTCCTCAAAAGAAGATTTTAGATGGATGTGTTAAACTAAGAACTACTAAAGATAAATGTTCATGGAAAAGTCTAGGTTATATGGACGCCAAAGAAGCTTTAAGAATGAGTAGTAACTACTATCAGTATCTCTTAGCAATCAAACTAACTGGTAAAAAATATACAAGAGGTATGAATATAGGAGCTACTAAAGAACACTTTGAAATATATAGAAACATCTTAAAAGACTATGGATTAGGTACTTTGAGTGGCATTGATTTAATGAATGAAGGAACTGGTTATAAAGGAACTAGTATAACTGACGATCAACTTCTTAACATGGCCATAGGTCAGTATGACACTTATACCCCAATATCCCTTACAAGTTATATTAACACCATCGCAACATCTAAAAGAAACAAATTATCACTTCTTAATATGGTTTTAAACAAAGATGGTTCTGTGTATTCAAAAAATAAAAATGAAGTCCTAAGCACTCCACCAATAAATGAAACAGACCTAAACGAAATAAGAGAAGGCTTTAGATTAGTAAACTATAGTGGTACCGGTTATGGATATGTCTCGAATAAAGTAAAAAGTGCAGGTAAAACTGGTACCAGTGAATCATTCATAGACACTAATAACGATGGCATAGTAGACCTAAAAACAGTAAGTACTACCTATGGAACATATTTTCCTTACGATAACCCCAAAATAAGCATTGTCATAGTAAGTCCTAATATCAAATACTCAAACAAAAATAGCGAATATAAATACCCAATAAATCGTAAAGTAATAAGCAAGGTTAGTAAAGAGATCATTGAAAAGTATCTCTAAAAATACTATAATATCCTTGGAGGATAGATATGGAAAAATCAATTATACCTTGTACAATAATAATATTACTAGCACTATTAGGAGGCCTAACTCTATATAAAATAGAAAATATGCCAGAAGAAAAAGTATGCCATAACTTCGATAAAACAAGCGCAGAAACTCATGTATATTGTAAAGATTATAATGCAATTGAAAAAGTTAGATATGTTTGGCATCTATATTAAGAGATAAGAAACAGATTATAATGACTAATTTAAAGCACATACTATGACTAATTTAAAGTAGTCTTAAATTTGCAAGAAATAAAAGATTCCTGAAGCTTTTACTTATAAGAGTTAGAGGAGTTTTTTTATCTAGAAATATATATAATACTTTAATGAAATTAGACAATAAAAATTATATTATACCCGTATCTTCTGTTATAAATATTACAAATTAATCTGTAAATACTTGCTTAAACTTTAAGAGATATGTTATAATACTAACGAGTTAAAAAAGGAGGCAAAATTAAAATGGCAAAGAAAAATGAAAACCGTAATCCTGTTGAGTTAAAATGTACTGTTTGTGGTAATTTTATTCGCCCTACAGAAAAGAATAAAGCTAATACTCCAGATAAGCTAGAAATTAAGAAATTCTGTAAGACATGTGGCAAAACTCAAGTATTTAAAGAAAAGAAATAATTGTAAGGAGTAAAATAGTATGAATATAAATATAAATGATATCAAGAATGGTATGACTGTTATTCTTGATGGAAACCTATGTATGATTGTTGAGTTCCAACATGTTAAACCAGGAAAAGGTCCTGCTTTCGTAAGAATTAAATATAAGAATCTTAAGACTGGTTCTATTGTTGAACAAACATTTAATACAAACTTAAAATTAGAAAAAGCACACGTAGATAAATTACACATGCAATATTTATATAATGATGGAACTAACTATGTATTTATGAATAATGAAGATTACAGTCAGTTAGAAATTCCTGCAAGTGTACTTGGTGATGATGTTAACTTTTTAAAAGAAAACTTAGAAATTGAAGTATCTATGTATGATGGTGAAATCTTAGGAATTACTTTACCAGAAAAAGTGGATTATGAAGTAATTGAAACAACTGATGCTGTTAAAGGAAACACAACAAACAATGCCATGAAAGATGCAACAATTGAAACTGGTTATGTAGTAAAAGTTCCTATGTTTATTGGAGTAGGAGAAAAGATTTTAATTACTACTAAAGATGGTAAATATTCAAGTAGAGCATAAGCTCTATTTTTTGTTTGCAAAAATAACTATAATGCTTTATACTTTTAATTATGATAGGAGATAGTAAAATGGATAAACAATTTAAAAAAATATATTTATATATTGGAATCCTTGTTGCAATAATCTTTATTGGAGCAACATATGCATTCTTTACTGCTGGAATGAGTTCTGAAAATAGTACTACAGTAAGAGCTGATGCCGGAACAATGAAAATAACTTATGATGGAGGAGCAAATATTGATCTAGCTGGAATATATCCTAAAGATGATGTATGGGCTACAAAAACTATAACAGTAACTGGTAATAATACAACAGATGCTGAAATGTACTATAAGTTAACTTTAGTAGTAGACTCAAACACATTTAAAACAGATGATCCATTACAATATGAACTAGTAAGTACTAATACAAGTACAAATGGAGAAGTTATACCAACAATATCAAAAACTGATATTACGGGTACATCTATTGAATTAGGTAAGGGACACTTTGTAAAAGCAAATAATGCAAAACATACATATCTATTAAAGATATATTATCCTAAGAAAGCAACTAGCCAAAACGCAAATCAAGGAGCAGCATTTAGTGCTCATGTAGAGATAACAAGTGATAAAGCACCTACTACATCTACTTTTTCAGAAACTATACTAGCAAAAAATGAAGTAAATGCACCAATAACTACACCTGGAAAGGAAGTGAGTGCACATACTTTAGATGATGCCGAAAGTCGAACTACAAGTGTATCATCAAAATATCAAGCATATTATATAACCTATGGAACAGGCTGGGAAGCAAATGGTACAAAATTTAATTTAACAGGAATAGCAGTAACAAGTGATACATATGCTAATTCATATTCTGACTTAGTAGGTAAATATTTAACTCATGGAGAACAATACAGTTTTGGTTCAAGTACTGCTGGAACAATGATGACTACAACTAATTTAAATTGCGTATATTATGTAGTAAGCGCTACATCAAGTAGTTTCACATATAAACCCTTATGTACCAATAAAAATAAAACCGAAGCCTTATTAGCGAGTACAGAAGATGATTATGGAACAAGTTATTATTTTAGAGGAGCAGTAAAAAATAATTACGTACAATTTGCTAATAAATGCTGGAGAATAGTAAGAATTAGTGAAGATGGTTCAATAAAACTTATCTTACATAATGATAATGCAGCAGGAGTTGCTAATCCTTGTGATTCTGCAAATAATAGTGCTAGTGCAGCATTTGCAAGATACTCTGGTACAACATACAAAAGTGTATTTAATGCAAACTATAATGATAATGCATATGTAGGATTTAAGTATGGTACTGCTGGTGCTAGTGAATATCCAAGTGCACATGCAAATACAAATAATAGTACAATACTAACTAATTTAGAAACTTGGTATACAAATAATTTAAAAGATTATGCTGATAAAATAGCTGATACAATATGGTGTAATGATAAAACAAATGTAACAGATAAAACTTATAATCCTTTGGGTTGGAGGAATGTTACTGGTTCAGGATATGCAAAAAATATAACATATTATGGTGCTACACAAAGATTAATAAGTACAAGTGGTGGTGCTGGTGGCACGGGCCCTAGTTTAAAATGTAATGGAGAACTAAATAAAATAAATTCAAAAGTAGGCTTAATAACAGCAGATGAACTAGCATATGCAGGATATGCATTGGGATTACAAAATACAACTACATATTTACAAGAAAATGCTACTGGTGATAATTGGTGGTCCTTGTCTCCTATCGGCTTCAATGGTGACTTCGCTATCGCTTGGTTCGTTTCCGGCGGCATTAGCAGCATCTTCAACAACAGCGTGAACAACATTTGCGCAGTTCGTCCTTCAATTTCTCTTAAGCCCTCTACCAACGTAACCGGAAATGGTACCAGTGAAAATCCATACATCGTAAAATAATTTTTAAAGTCATAGATATTCATTATTTATGACTTTTTTCTTATTATGGGTTTACAAATAAGTTTTAAAAATATATAATAAGAACAATGTTTGGGGGAAGATATATGAAAGAAAATATTCCTGTTTTACTACTTAAGAAACTTACTATATTGCCTTCCCAAGAAGTCCGTATTGAACTTAATAATGAGTTATCTAAAAAAGTTATTGATTTAAGTACTATAGAGTTTTCCAATAAAGTATTAATTGTTTTACCGTCTAATACTTTAGAGGAGTCACCAACAATAACAGATTTACCTAAAAGTGGAGTTCTTACTCTAATTAATTCAAAGATTGTTTTACCAAATAATAATTATCGTGTTGTCCTTAAAGGTCTTAATAGAGTTAAAATAAATAATTACCAAAGTTATCCTAATGATAAAAGTATTCTTATTGGAAATGCCAAGATGCTTTACATTGATAAAGGTGAAACCTTAGAAGAGACAGCTTTAAGAAAAAGATTAGTATCGTTAGTTAATACCTATATTAAAATTAATCCAGAAATAGATAATAGTATTATAACTAAAATAAATAACAGTGCTTCTCTAGGAGATATTACTGATATTGTTGTAACATTTTTAAGATTACCCAAAGATAAAAAAATATATTATATGAATGAGTTTGATGATATCTTAAGAGCAAAGGCACTTATTAAAGAGATTAATATCGAACTTGAGATATTTAAACTTGATGGTAAAATTGAAAAAGAAATCAAAGAAAGTTTTGCTAAAGAACAAAAAGAGTTTGTTATTAAAGAGCGCATTCGTAAACTCAATGAAGAACTAGGAGTATCCTCTTCCAAAGAAACTGAACTTAATGACTTAAAAGATAAAATTGATAACTTTAATTGTCCTGAAGAAGTCAAAAGAAAACTATCTAATGAATTACAAAGATATGAATACACTCCAGCAAGTAGTCCTGAAATATCAATGATTAGAACTTACATTGATACTCTTTTATCACTTCCATATAATCAAAGTAGCACAGAAGAAACTAGTAAGGATAAGATTAGAAAAGAACTTGATAAGACCCATTATGGCCTAGAAGAAGTAAAAACTAGAATTATTGAGTACGCTGTTTTAAAAAAGAACAACCCTGATTTAGAAAATCCCATTATCTGTTTAGTTGGTGCTCCTGGTATTGGTAAAACTAGTATTGCAAGAACCATTGCTACTGCTCTAAAAAGAAAATTTACTAAAATAAGTTTAGGCGGTCTTAATGATTCTTCTGAACTTATTGGGCACCGCCGTACATATTTAGGATCTGCTCCTGGAAAAATAATCTCTTCGCTTATCAAATGTGAAACTAACAATCCAGTCATCTTACTTGATGAAGTAGACAAATTAGTTAAAGATTATAAAGGAGATCCTGCAAGCGTTCTTTTAGACATATTAGATAGTAAGCAAAACAAAGACTTTACCGACAACTACATTGAAGAAGCCTTTGACCTATCAAAATGTTTATTTATTCTAACTGCTAATGATGCCAAAGAAATACCAAGTATCTTAAGAGACCGACTAGAACTTATCTACTTACCTAGTTATACCATCTATGATAAAAAAGACATCGCATCAATGTACCTCCTTAATACCATCTGCTCTAAATACAATACTAAACTAGAAATAAATGAAGATGTTATCCTCGATATCATTAAATACTACACCGTGGAATCTGGCGTTCGTGAACTAAACAGATTACTAGATAAAGTAGTAAGATACCTAGTAATAAATAAAATAAAAGAAATAACTCCAAGTGATTTAGAGATTATTTTAGGAAATAAACTTTATACAAATGACAGTAAAACAAATAAAGTAGGTGAAGTTAATATCATCGGTGTAACCCCATTTGGTGGTACCATGTTAAAAGTCCAAGCCGCTTATAATAACTATAACTCATTAAACATAACTGGCAATGTTGGTGATAAACTAAAAGATGCTGTAAACCTTTGCCTAGCATACCTAGACAGTGAAGGACTATTAGACCTAAAGAAAAAAGGGCTATACCTAAACTTCAGTGGTTCAAACCTTACAATAGATGGTGCAAGTGGATCAGCCGGCATAGTTACAAGCATCCTAAGCCTAATCAATGATAAAGAAATTTCAAGTGATATTGCTTTAATTGGTAACATCGATCTCTATGGTAACATCCTTAAAGTAAGCAAACTAAAAGAAAAAATAATCACTGCTTACAATGCTGGAATAAGAACCATCTATCTTCCACAAGGCAATATCGAAGATGAAAAAGACTTACCCCTATTTATCCTAAAAGAAATGGCTTTAATTCATACTAGCAACTATAGTGAAATAAAAAAATACCTATTTAAGAAGAAGTAGTTGAAAGAAACTGCTTTTTTTGCTATATTCATAATAGAGGTGACTTATGAAAAATAGTATATTTGGTGGAATTGTATCCTTAACTATCTGCGGAGTTATATTCGCAATTCTCTGTGTAACAGACGTGATTAACTTTGGTAAAATTAATAATACCAATAACCCAACTACAAAGGATAATCTCATCTGTAAAACAACTAAAAAAATAGGTGAAACGAACTACAACTTATCCATATATAACACTGGCAAAACTTCCGTACTAATCATGGAAGCAAACGGAACACATTTAACATCAGTAATTCTTGACCTAATAAACTTTGACGAAAAAATGTGTAAAGAAATACTAAGTGGCGATCTCAAAAGAACATTTATCTCAGAAGATAAGTATTATAACTATTTCCTATACACCTTACCAAACGATAGATTACTTATTATAAAAGGCGATAAAAGCGATAAATACTTTAGTCTTGTATTAGATTTAGACTATGACTATCAATACGGAATAGTAAACTATGACAAACTTAATAATTACACAGATAGCGATGTTAAAACCATAAATACTTTCATTGTAAAAGACAATCACTTATATGAATATAACGATCAAATAACCGTATACGAATACATCTACGAATTTAAAGATAATAATTACACCAAAACCCAAACAAACAATCTGTACTACTGTGTTGCTGGCTGCAAATCTTAAAAAATAGACTTATTTAGTCTACTTTTTTTATGACCTCATATAATTAGTTGAAAGGATTGATTATATGAGTGAGGCTTTTGTAGTAGAAAGAGATTTTCTCTTTAAAGATAGTATATTTGAAATAACAAGTATCTCTGTTGAACACGATGAGGATATTAATGGTTCTAACTTAGAAGGAGACTTTATAATATCAGGAGATTATCGTTTACATGAAATAAGTATTAATAAAGAAGACTTCAGTTTTAAGTTACCATTTACTCATGAAATAAGAAGTAATGTTAATTTAGACACCGTAAACCTAGAAATAACTGATTTTACATACGAGCTAAATAACAATGATGAATTACATGTTCACATAGAGTACATTGTTAGTGGTGAACAAAGTTTGATCGAGTTTGCTGATGAAAAAGATTTAAATGAATTTTTAAATAAAACAGATGCTGAAGTAGTAGATTTAACTGAAGATGAACCAAGATTTAAAGAAGTAAGCAAAGAAGAAATTTTAAATATACCAGCAGAAGATTCTAAAAAAGAAGAAAAAGAAGAATCAAAAAAAGAAATTAAAGAAGAAAAACAATCAGAAATAAGCACAAACAATATTATTGGTAGTATTAATGCTGATGAAACATATGTTAAATATCACGTTCATACAGTAATGCAAAATGATACCTTAGAAGGAATATTAGATAAATATAAAATAACTTTAACTGACTTAAAAAAATATAATACATTTGAAGCCCTAGAAGTTAACATGAAACTAGTTATTCCGGAAAATGAAGAAAATTAGTGAGGTCTTTAATCCTAAAAAAATCACTATAAGTGGTAAAAGCAAAATAGTAGATACTGACGAAGGCAGATTTGTTATCAAGAAAAAAAGCAAGGATATTAAATCCCTATATGATTATCTAAATTCCAGATCGTTTACATCCTACCCAGAACTAGTAGATGAACTTGATGACGAATACGTTTATAAAGTCGTAAGTGAACCAGAAATTCCCATCGAACAAAAATCATTAGATATGGCTAAAGTTCTTTCTAGTCTCCACACAAAAACTGTCTATTTTAAAGACATTAGTGCTGATAAAATAAAAGAAATATATGAAAACATCGTAAGTAACATAACCTACTTAGAAGGATATTATGAAACATTATTTAATAATTTAGAAATTAAAGAAGTTCTACTTCCATCTGAGCAAGTTATTCTAGAAGGCCGGAGTAAAATAAAATCATTAACTGAGTTTCTAACAAACGAAGCAGAAAATTGGTATAACTTAGCATCAACAAAAACAAAAGAAAGAGTGGTTTATTGTCATAACAATTTAAGCATAGACCACTTCATTGATAACAAATTTATAAGTTGGGACCATTACACGGTTGATACACCCATACTTGATTTAATAAATCTCTATCACAATGACTTTGGCAAATATAACTATAGCAACTTTCTAAGTAAATACTTAAAATCATTTGACTTACTTGAAGAAGAAAAACACTTACTATTTTTAATGTTATCCTTCCCATTAGAACTTAAACTTGGTAAAAATGAAATGGAAAACACAATAAATGCTAGTAAAGTATTTGACTATATAAACGAAACTGAAAAACTAATAAGGCCATATTATTCGGTAGAGAACAAAGAAGAGTAAAAAGATCTCAATTAACAAAATGCAAATATTCCATCTTAATGGAAAGAAAAAAGTAATAATTAACTGATAAAAAATTAATGTACATAAAATTAAAAACCAAATAAAAGACCAAAAACCCTTAAAAAAATTATTAAAACCATTATTGTTTGGACACATACGCATCACCTAATATATTTTATGAAAGATCAAATTACATGTGAATGAGCGGTAAAACACCGTTTTTTCTTTTAAATTTTAGAAAAATAGTTTATAATTAAGATAATAAAGGAGGTACCTATGAATTTAGAACCTAGTATTAGAAATGGAAGAATATTAAATCTTAATGATATCTTAGTATCATTAAAAAAATGCACTGATGCTGATTACTTAACAGACTATATAGATGAAATAGAAAGTTATGTAAGCGATTATCCTGATGCTGTATCTCAAGATGACATAAACACCTTAAAAAGTGCCTTAAAAGAAAGGCTAAAAACTTTAAAAGTTCCACCATTAATCGGGTACTATGAATTTGCTGACCTTTACAAAAAACTATTAGAGAAAACCCAAACAAAGGAAGAAGAAGCAAGCATTCAAAGATATATTGCTAAGTGCTTAAAATTACTTGAAAAAGAGCAAATATCTTTTGATGAACAAAATGCCTTAGATTTATATATGAATGACTACCTAGCAAATAAATTAAAGACCAAAAGTGAAGAAAACTTATTTAAAAGATATAATGATATTATAAAAATAAATAAAAGTAGAATGCTAGAAAAAAATCCTGGAAAGAAACCCCTTAGAATAAAACCAATCAATACTAACGGCCGAATAATAGCAATTACCTTAATTGAAGTAACAATTTTAGTTGGAATTTTACTTGGAGTTCTTGCAATTGCTAAGTAATTTTGTAATAATAATATTTAAGGAGAGATTTTATGTATATTGAAGAAGCAGAAACAAAAATGAAAAAAGCCATAGAAAATATGGAAGCAAGATTTACAAACGTAAGAGCAGGTAGGGCAAACCCAGCCATGCTTAATGGAATAAATGTAATGTATTATGGAGCAAGCACTCCTTTAAATACAGTCGCAAACATCACAGTTCCTGAAGCAAGACAACTATTTATTAAACCATTTGATAAAAGCTTAGTTAAAGAGATTGAAAAAGCAATCCATGAAGCTAACTTAGGAATAACTCCAACAAATAATGGTGAAATGGTTATTTTAACTATACCTGAACTTAATGAAGAAAGAAGAAAAGACTACGTTAAACAAGTTAAAGGTATGGGAGAAGATGCTAAAGTAGCACTTAGAAATGCTAGAGAAGATGCAAGAAATCAAGTTAAAAAAGCAGAACTTCCAGAAGACGAAGAAGACATGTACAACGAAGAAATTCAAGAACTTATTACTAAATATAATAAGTTAGTAGATGAAAAGGTTAAAGAAAAAGAAACTGAATTAATGAGTGTGTAGGTGGTTTAAATGAGCTTTAGTGAAGAAACTAAGCAAATAATGAAACATTACTTAGAATTATATCTTAATGGAACAATTATAAGAGAAGAACAAGATGTTTTAGATGCATACGTAGAAGAAATTAAAAATAGTACTAATCCAGAAGATATTGCTTTTGTAAGTACATATCAAGGCAAAGTAAATAAAACAAGAGAAGAAACACTTACTAAAGAAGCTGAAATGAAAGAAAATGGCGAAGTACGTGTTTTAAAATTAAATAACCCAAATGGATATGTCAAAGTAATCACCATAATAAGTGCAGTTATAATTGCAGGAGTAGGTCTTGCAATTACTATCTTGTTCATGAAAAATTAAATATAGAATATTTTTAGTGAAAAATTAACTTGACACGGGGGGGGGTTGTTATATACTTTCTATAGAAAGATAGTGAGTATATATGAACCATGAATTAAATATAGATAATAAAAAGAAGAGACTTAAATTATATTATGGACTATTAATAACAGTCCTGTGCATAATTGGAGTCTCTTTTGCTTGGTTTAGACTTTACTTAAGTCAAACTGAAAATAACACTATAGCATCAAGAACATGCTTTAATACAACTCTTACTGAAGACACATCTAAAATATCTTTAACAGATGCTTTTCCAATAACTGATGAAGATGGTCTTAAACAACCCCCATTTACTTTTACAATAAAAAACAACTGTAATAGTTATGATAAAGTATATATTACAATAGATAGTACTTATAGAGAAAGTACTAATACATCTTACTTAAAAGATAACTATATGAAAGTAAATATATCACCTAAAGGTACAACCACTAGTAAATCCGTTATATTAGGAAGTCAAACATTAACAGACTTAGAAAACAACAAAAAAGGTTATATTATTATTAATACCGGACTTAAAGCTAACGAAGAAAAAAGTTATGATCTAAGAATTTGGATGGATAGTGCAGTAACAACAGAACAAGGCCTAAACAAAAACTGGTCTGGTAAAATAGTAGTAGTAAGTAATGCAGCAGAAGAACCAGCGCCAGCACCTAATGGATGGTATGAGGTTGGAAATGGTACTCTACTTGCATCATTAAGAAATAGCATAGAAATCTCTGAACCTATAACCATACCAGGAACTGCTATATCTACTGCTGATGACGCATTACTTGCATCTGCAGTAGATGATTATGGAACAAGCTATTATTTCAGAGGAGCTGTAAAAAACAACTATGTAGAATTTGCTAATAAGTGCTGGAGAATAGTAAGAGTTGGAGGAGATGGTTCAGTAAAACTTATCTTACATAATGATAATCCAACTGGAGCAGCTAATCCTTGTGATGCTGCAAATAATAGTGCTAGTGCAGCATTTGCAAGATATTCTGGTGAAACATATAAAAGTGCATTTAATACAAACTATAATGATAATGCTTATGTAGGATTTAAGTATGGTACTGTTGGTACAAGTGATTATGCAAGCGCACATGCAAATACAAATAAAAGTACAATATTAACTAATTTAGAGGCTTGGTATGATAAGAATAATCTTAAAGATTATGAAAAAGTAATAGCTGATACTGTATGGTGCAATGATAAAACAAATGTAACAGATACAACATATGATCCATATGGCTGGAATCCAAATGGTTTAGGATATGGTACAAATATAACATATTATGGTGCTACGCAAAGATTAGTAAATAAAAATAATAGTGCTGGAGGCACTGGTCCTAGTTTAAAATGCAATGGAGAATTAAATAAAATAAATTCAAAAGTAGGCTTAATAACAGCAGATGAATTAGCATTAGCAGGATATGCTTATATGTTAGAAAATACTACAACATATTTACAAGAAAATGCTACAGATACTTATTGGTGGTCTTTGGCTCCTAGCTCCTTCGATGGCAGCAAGGCTGTCGTTTGGGGCGTTGACGGCAGCGATGGCAGCTTCGTCAACTACAGCGTGGACGACTCTAGTGGGGTCCGTCCTTCAATTTCTATCGTTTCATCTGCCACAATTTCAGGTGGCACAGGAACATCAGAAGACCCATACATAGTAAATTAATAAGATCTTTTATAGGTCTTATTTTCTTTTGACAAAAACTTTTAAAAATTAGCACTCATATATTGACAAGTGCTACGCATAATATTATAATAGTATTAGCATTTGAAAGAAAAGAGTGCTAAAAGGAGGCTATAATTTGAATAATAGACAAAATGAACTATTAAGACTTATTGTAGAAACTTACATTAAGACGGTTAAGCCTGTTGGGTCTAAGAGTTTAGTTAAGAAGTTAAAATGCTCTAGTGCAACAATTCGTAATGATATGGCTTACCTAGAAAGTTTAGGTTATTTAGAAAAGACTCATATCTCAAGTGGTAGAGTTCCTAGTGAAGCAGGTTATAAATATTATGTAGATAATTTAATGAAACCTAAAGAACTTACTGGTGATGAAGTTTTAAAGTTACAGACAATTCTTAATAATAAAGATTTAGTTATAAGTGATGCAATAGTAAAATGTATGGAAATAATAAGTGACATCACAAATTATACAAGTATTGTCTTAGGTAAAGATAGTGATAATAATACTTTAAAACAAGTTAGTATCGTCCCAATAGATGATAAGAAAATAGTAGCAGTAGTAGTTACTAATACGGGACATGTTGAAAATAAACAAAGTAATATACCAGAAACAATTAGTATGGATGAAATGATTAAAGCTTGTGAACTTATTAATAGAAAACTAGTAGGAACTAAACTTAGTGATATTAATAGTAAACTTGAATATGAAATTAAACCAATTATTGCTAGTCAAATTAAAGCCTACGAAAGAGTCATGGATTTCTTTTACGATGCATTTAACGATTTCAATGTTAAAAATAGTGATATTTTCTTCCAAGGTAAGACAAATATTTTAAAGCAACCAGAGTATGATAGTCCAGAAAAGATTAAAAATATGATTGGTAAACTTGAGAATATGGATCTTATTAAGAAGATTGAAACAGATGATAAAGATGTTAATATCTTCATTGGTGAAGAAAATAAGTTTGACCCAAATGTAACGGTTATTAGAACTAGTTATAACATTGATGGCGAAGAAGGAACTATTGCTATAATAGGACCTAAGCGTATGGAATATGATAAAGTTGTAACACTTTTAAATTATTTAAAGAACTACATAGAAAGGTGAGGACATGGAAAAAGAAGAAAAGAAAAATAAAAAAGAAAATAAGGAATTAAAACATTTAGAAGAAGAAAATCATAAATTAAAAAATGATTTAAAAGAATCTAGTGAAAAGGTTTTAAGACTTGCAGCAGAAATGCAAAATTACAAAAAAAGAAATGAAACTGAAAAATCAAATATGCTTAAATATGCAAATGAAGATTTAGTAAAGAGCTTGCTTCCAATACTTGATAACTTTGAAAGAGCTATTAGGTTAGATGATAATGATTTATCTGATGAAGTTAGTAAATTCTTAAGCGGATTTAAAATGATTTATGGTTCATTTGTAAATGTTTTAAATAACATCGAAGTAAAAGAAATAGAATGTGATGGACTAGAGTTTGATCCAGTTTATCATCAAGCTGTTCTTACTGAGAAAGACGAAACTAAGCCTAGTGGTGTAATCTTAGAAGTATTACAAAAAGGTTATATGTATAAAGATAAAGTTATTAGACCAGCAATGGTCAAAGTTAACGAATAATTTACTTTAAAAAGGAAAGGATGATATATATGAGTAAAATTATTGGTATAGATTTAGGTACTACAAATTCATGCGTAGCTGTATTAGAAGGAGGAGAACCAAAAGTTATTGTTACTCCTGAAGGGGACCGTACTACTCCAAGTGTTGTTGCTTTTAAAAATGGTGAAGAACTAGTTGGTATTACTGCTAAAAGACAAGCCGTTACAAACCCAACAAACACAATCAGTTCTATTAAAAGATTAATGGGTACTGGTGAAAAAGTTGAAGCAGAAGGTAAAAAATATACACCTGAAGAAATTAGCGCTAAGATCTTAATGAAATTAAAAAAGGATGCTGAAAGTTATTTAGGAGAAAAAGTTACTAAAGCAGTTATTACTGTTCCTGCATACTTCAACGATGCTCAAAGACAAGCAACTAAGAATGCTGGTAAGATAGCTGGTTTAGAAGTTGAAAGAATTATTAACGAACCAACTGCTGCATCTCTTGCTTATGGACTAGACAAACAAGATAAAAATCAAACTATTTTAGTTTACGATTTAGGTGGTGGTACATTTGATGTATCTATCCTAGAAATAGGTGATGGTTTATTTGAAGTTAAATCTACTGCAGGTAATAATCACTTAGGTGGAGATGACTTTGATAAAATTGTAATGGATTATATCGTAGCTGAATTCAAGAAAGAACATGGTATTGACTTATCCGGAGATAAGATGGCTATGCAAAGAATTAAAGATGCTGCCGAAAAAGCTAAAAAAGATTTAAGTGGTATGAGTACTACTAATATTAACTTACCATTTATTAGTCAAACAGCAGATGGTCCAGTACATTTAGATATGAACTTATCTAAGGCTAAATTCGAAGACTTATGCCGTGACTTATTTGATAGTACTATGGAACCAGTTCGTAAAGCATTAAGCGATGCTAAACTAAAAGCAAGTGATATTGATGAAGTATTATTAGTTGGTGGTTCAACAAGAATCCCTTACATTCAAGAACTTGTTAAAAAAGAATTAGGTAAAGAACCAAATAAGAGTGTTAACCCAGATGAAGTTGTTGCTATGGGTGCTGCAATTCAAGGTGGTGTTCTAACTGGTGAAGTTGATGATTTAGTATTACTAGATGTAACACCACTATCACTTGGTATTGAAACTTTAGGTGATGTTATGACAGTACTTATCCCAAGAAATACAACAATTCCGACAAGTAAGAGTCAAGTATTTAGTACTGCTGTAGATAATCAACCAGCTGTTGATATTCATGTATTACAAGGTGAAAGACCTATGGCAGCAGACAATAAAACTCTAGGAAGATTCCAATTAGGAAACATTCCTCCAGCTCCAAGAGGTGTACCACAAATCGAAGTAACATTTGATATTGATGCCAATGGTATTGTTAATGTTAAAGCTAAAGATTTAGGTACTAACAAAGAACAATCAATTACAATTACTTCAAATACTAACCTTAGTGATGAAGAAATTGATAAGATGGTTAAAGAAGCTGAAGCTAATAAAGCTGCTGATGAAAAACGTAAAGAAGAAGCTGATACTAGAAACGAAGCAGATCAAACAATCTTTGCTACTGAAAAAGCTATTAAAGATTTAGGCGAAAAACTAACAGATGCAGAAAAGAAAGAAGTAGAAGATTTAATAAGCGACCTTAAGAAGAGTATGGAAGGCACTGATATTGAGGACATCAAGAACAAAACTAAAGCTTTAAATGAAAAAGCCATGGGACTAGCATCTAGAGTATATGAAGAGGCTGCAAAACAAAACCAAGCAAATACAAACAATAACAATGAAAATAATGGACCAGAAGAAGCTGAGTTCGTTAATAAAGACTAAAGGTTCTAGAATAAACTAGAACTTTTCTTGGAGGTAAGAGTGGAATATAAAAATAGAAAAGAAACACCTAAAGCTTATAAATGGGATTTAACTGCGTATTATAAGGATGACAAAGAGTGGGAAAAAGACTATCTTAAAATAATTAAAGAGTTTGAAAATATTAAAAGTTATGAAGGCAAAGTTACAAAAAGTGCTAACATGCTTTATCAAACTTTAGAAGAATACTTTGCGTATGAATCAAGACTTACCAAGTTATTTGTCTATGCATCTTTAAGACATGATGAAGCTCTAGAAGATGCTGATGCAAGCATGCTTTATAATAAAATTTATAAAACATATAATGACTTTTGTGCAGCAGCAAGCTTTATCGAGCCAGAAATTATTAAAGAAGAAACAAGTAAAGTAGAAAAACTTTTAGAAACTAAAAAACTTAATAAATATAAGTTTTATGTAACAAATATTTTAAGAGAAAAAGAGCATATGCTATCTAGTAGTGAAGAAAAATTAATTGCTAAACTAACTAGTACTAATCATACATTTAAAAACGTTAATATGACTCTTTTAAACAGTACTCTAGATTATGGCGAAGTTAAATCAGAAAAAGAAACACGTAAGATTACCAATAGTAATTACCATATTATTATGGAAAGTACTGATCGTAATATAAGACGTGATGCGTATGAAAAGCTAACTAGTAAAATTGCTGAATTTAAAAATATCTTTGCAGAAAACTTAGTAAGTAACATGAAAAATACTAGTAGTATGGCTGAAATACGTAAATTTCCAAGCACATTAGACTCTTTACTATTTAGTTCAAATATTCCAAAGAGCGTTGTAGATTCACTTTATAAAGTAATTAATAAGAATCTAAATGTTTATCAAAAATATTTAAAATTAATTAAGAATAGTTTAGGACTTAAAGAACTTGCTTACTACGATCTAAATGCTCAGATTCTTACTGACGAGATGAGTTTTAGTATCGAAGATGCCCAGTATTTAATTGGAGAAGCTACTAAAATATATGGTGAAGAATATCATGACATAATTGAAAAAGCCTTTGATGAAAAATGGGTTGATTACTGCTCATATAAAGGTAAAGCTAGTGGTGCATACTGCACATCTTGCTACGGTGCTCATCCAGTAGTATTAACAAACTTCTTTGGCAAGTTTGGCGATGTATCAGCAGTAGCTCATGAATTAGGCCATGCCGTAAACTTCTATTTAAGTCAGCAAGCAAACAATAAACATGACTATAACAATGACATCTTTGTAGCTGAAGTAGCATCTCTAACAAATGAGATTATCTTAAGCAATTATGTTATAGAGCATAGTCGCAACAAAAATCTAAAACTTATTGCACTATATAACCTAATTAATCTAATTCAAAATAACTTATTTGATGCTTGCTTAGAAGGAGAACTTGAAAATAAAGCATATACTTTAATTGATAATGGTGAAACAATTGATGCAGAATATTTATCAAGCACTATATATGACATCAGAAGTAAATACTATAAAGACGTAGTAAACTTAGATGATAAAAGTAAATATTCTTGGATTAGAAGAGAACACTATTTTTACCCATTCTACCTATTTAAATATGCTACAGGCGTAAGTGCAGCAATTATGATAGCAACAAAGATAATTAATAATGAAGATGATATGAAAAATAAATATATTAGCTTCCTAAAAATGGGCGATACAGACTATCCTGTTGAACTTTTAAAGAAAATAGGAATAGATATGACTAAAGAAGAAGTATACGAAAACGCAGTTAACTTCTTTAGTAACTTAATAGACGAATTTGACAAGGAAAGTGATAAATAATGGCAAAAAAAGATTACTATGAAACACTTGGTGTAAGTAAAACAGCATCAGCCGATGAAATCAAAAGTGCCTTTAGAAAACTAGCTAAAAAATACCATCCAGACGTAAATAAAGAGCCGGGTGCTGCCGAAAAATTTAAAGAAATTGGTGAAGCATACTCTGTATTAAGCGATGAAACAAAAAGAAAACAATATGACCAGTTTGGTTCTGCTGCTTTTGATGGAAGTGCTGGTGGCGGTTTTGGAGGATTCCAAGGCGGTTTTGGTGGAGGCTTCTCTGGATTTGACTTTGGAGACATCGACCTAAGTGATATCTTTGAAAACTTAATGGGCGGAGGCTCTAGAAGAAGTTCTAGAACAAGTAGGCCAACTAAGGGTGATGATGCCTTAGTAAAGATGACTTTAACATTTGACGAAGCAGCATTTGGCTGTGAAAAATCATTTAAAATAAATGTTAATGAAGCGTGTTCTTCATGTGGTGGTGCAGGTGGAACTGGATCTCATACATGTTCTAAATGTGGCGGTAGAGGTAGAGTTTTATCTCAGCAACGTAGTTTATTTGGTGTTATTCAAACAGAAACTGTTTGCCCAGTATGCCATGGTGAAGGAAAAACATATGATAAAGAATGCACATCTTGTAAAGGCAAAGGTATAGTTAAACATGAAAAAACTATTACCTTAAGAGTACCTAGAGGAGTCGAAGACGGAGATCAAATGCGTATGGCTGGTAAAGGCTCAGCTGGTACTAACGGAGGCCCTAATGGAGACGTTTACATCGAGTTTAGTGTTAAAGAACACGAACTATTTAAAAGAGATGGTAAAGATATATATTTAGTTTGCCCAATAACAATTACTGATGCCGTACTAGGAGCAACCATTGAAGTACCATCAATTAGAGGTAAAATAAAAGTAGATATCCCAGCAGGAACTGGTAACAACGAAAAAATTAAAATTAAAGGTGCTGGTATCGATGACGAAAAACATGGTAAACTAGGTGATATGTATATAATTACAAACGTTATCATCCCAAACAAACTAGATAGAGAGCAAAAAGCCCTATTTAAAGAATTAGCAGATACAGCACTTGATAATAATGATGCTTTCAAGAAAATGAGAAAATTTCTATAAATCACTTTATAGAAATTTTTTTCTTTGATATAATTAACTAGGTGATTAAATTGAAAAAAAATGATAAGATAAATCCTAACAAAGAAGTTATTAGTGAAGCAGTTCCTTATTTAGTAATCATTCTAGTAGTAATTATTATTAGAACCTTTATTGCAACGCCAATTAAAGTAAATGGACCTAGTATGGAAACAACTTTATATGACGGAAATCTTATGATTTTAAATAAATTGGGTGCTAAAGTAAATGGCCTAAAAAGATTTGATATAGTTGTTGTTAAAACTAATAAGACTTATATTATTAAACGTATTATTGGTCTTCCCGGAGAAAGTGTTGCTTATATTGATGGTAAACTATATATTAACGAAAAAGTAATCGAAGATAAATATGCCTTATCTGATATGGAAGACTTTGAAGAAGTAAAACTAGCTGGTGATGAATACTTTGTTATGGGAGATAACCGTAAAGTGTCACAAGATAGTAGAGCAATCGGCCCAGTTAAAAAAAGCCAAATTCTTGGAAAAACAAATATTATAATTTACCCATTTAATAAATTCGGTATAGTAAAGGATTAATATGAACACATATCTAATAAAAAGTTTCTCCTTAAGACTACTTAATGAAGAACTAGAAAAAATAACTAAAGATATTCCTAATATTATTAAATTTAGTTTTAATGAAACAAGTACCAGAGAAATATGCGAAGAATGTGCTTATTATTCATTACTAGATGAAAAAAAATGCGTTATAGTATTTGGTTTTAAAGTAGATAAAGACATAAATATTATGGAAGAATATCTTAAAAATCCTAATCCTAATACTACACTAGTTCTAGTAATGGATAACCTTGATAAAAGAACTACATTTTATAAAAATATAAATAAAAATGGTAAAGTCATTGAACTAGCTGAACTTAAATATAATGATTTAAACAACTCAATAATGAACTATGCCAAAAATAAAAATATTAAGTTATCAGTTGATGCTTTGAATAAGTTATTGCTATTTAATAATGATAACTATGATTTAGTCTTAGGTGAGATAGATAAACTATCCATGATAACGAATAATATAGATGAAAAAGCCGTAGAAGAATATGGTGCTAAATTAGTTATTCAAGAAAACTTTGCTATGTGTGATGCCATCACAAATAAAGACTATAAAAACATAAGTGCAATGCTTAGTGAATTTGAAAGTGGCAAAGGGGAAGTTATTCCTTTTGTAGGACTTTTAACAAGCACTTATCTATTAATATTCCATGCTAAAAATAGTACATTATCAAACGATGAACTAGGAAAATTACTTGGAGTACATCAATATAGAATAAAACTTGCTAGAGATAAAGCAAGAAAATATACTAGTGATGAACTATATAAAATATTTGATCTACTTGGAGAACTAGATTATAGCTTAAAGAGTATGAATGTAAGCCCATATGGGCTACTTAAAAACTTCTTAATAAAAATAGCATAAAGGGTAACTGAAAGGTTACCCTTTAATATATTAATTTGCAAAATATATTTAAAAATTTATAATAGAATAAAAAAGTGCAAAAATTAACTAGACACGGGGGGGGGTTGTTATATAATATCTATAGAAAGTAGAGGTTAAAATATGAACCAGAGACTCTATAGATATAAAAAAAGAATGTTAATTTTATGTATAATGCTAGCAGTTGTGCTTATGATAACTGGAGTAAGTTATGCAGTGTTTACTAGTTATTCTAGCCAAACGGACGCAAACACTCTAGCAGCATCATGTATGGATCTAGAATTTAATGGACAAAATGAAATAAATTTACTTAATACTTACCCAATATCTGAAGGTGAAGCCTTAGAACAAACACCATACACATTTACTATAAAAAATAAATGTGATAACTACATTGAGTATTATGTTATCGCATCCGTAATTAGTACAACTAACAAAATAGACTCTAAATATGTAAAAGTATCTTTACTAGGAGACAATGACTTAAATGGTACAGTAATTAATACTCTAGAATCTATATCTACTCCGCAAAGTCTATCTAAATACAATATAACTGAAAACTATATCCTAAAAAGAGGAGATGGCATCTCTAAAGACGAAAGTAGAACATTTAACTTCAGAATGTGGCTAGATAGTAGTAATAAAGATATCTGGACTAAAGAAGATATTGAAGGAAAAGACTATCAAGTAAAAATATCAGTAGTGGGAACTGTTAAAACAAGACCGAAAGATGATTTATATGTAGCAGCTTTAATAGATGGAGTGGAAAGTAGTACATTTCCAACAACAAACAAATATAATGCATCTGTAGAATGCACTAGAAATGGCAAGAAAATAGATGCGAAAGAAAGCATAGACTGGAGTGGAACAGAATGGGAACTAACCACAAAGATAAAAAGTGGTAATGTAAGGTGTAATGCAACGTTTGAATCACTAGCGCCAGCACCAAACGGATGGTATGAGGCTGGGAATGGTACACTGCTTGCATCATTAAGAGACAATAATACATTAAAAACTCCTATAACTACACCAGGAGCAGCAGTATCTACTGCTGATGAGGCTTTACTTGCATCTGCAGAAGATG
>OGQM01000090.1_pt1 | contig 102462 bp, 85 predicted proteins | sample 1553191 | NCBI WGS metagenome assembly OGQM01 (sample SAMEA2579954, study PRJEB22360) | human gut metagenome | biome: human gut; feature: human-associated habitat; material: faeces | place: Denmark | collected 2008/2010 | reverse complement strand
TGCACTTAGTGAGCAAGCTCCCACGGTCATCTTATACAATCATTTCTGCACGGCTGAACTGTTACACAAAAAGACCATGGCGCAAGCGGTGCATATACACCTGCTCACGCCACGGTCTTCTGTTGCAATTTCCTTTTATCAAATGTTTCAAACTTTTAGGGAGATTTACAATTTATTCTTTCCAATATTACCAATCTTTAATCACTGTTACGGATTTTTACTGGGCATTCATCTGTTTTCCAAGCGTAACCTGTACATCCTTGGACTGATATCCGGTCGGGCTTCCCTGCATAATGGTCAGAGTCACAACATCACCGGCCTGGTAATAGTTCATCTCTTCTTTTAGTTCTTCCATGGTTTCTACGGTTTCACCATTGATTGCGGTAATAATATCACCACGGACAAGTCCTGCTGCCGCAGCTCCTGAATTATCGGTTACAGAAGAAACGTAAACCCCCATCGGGATCCCATAGACCTCGGAATACTGCGCTTCGACATTCACACCGGTAATACCGAGAACGCCCTTATTGGCTTCATCCACCTTCAGTCTTGTTTCCTTCTGCATCAGTTCTTCAATGATCGGCTTTGCATCGGAAATCGGAATTGCATAGCCCATACCTTCTACGGTGCTTCCACCAATCTTGTTGGAATTAATACCGATCACTTCACCTTTGGTATTCAGTAATGCACCACCGGAATTACCGGGGTTAATTGCTGCATCGGTCTGGATAAAGGTATTAATCTGGGAATCCCCGGTCTGACCCTCCTGTGAAGTAACAGCGATTGGACGATTCAAAGCACTGACAACACCGGTTGTTACGGACTGACCATAGCCTAACGCATTACCAATGGCGATAACAGGTTCACCTACCGTCAGATCATCCGAGCTTCCTAACGATGCAATTGAAATCTGGTCCAGGGTATCCTCCTTGATATCAGAGAGCTGGACTGCCAGTACTGCCAGATCCTTATCCGCATCGGTACCCTTGATCTGTGCCTGTACCTGTTCCTCGTCGACAAACTGTACCGACAGGGTATCCGCGGATTCTACAACATGATAGTTCGTGACAATTAACAGCTCGCTGTCATTTTCACCAACAATGATGCCGGAGCCGGAGCTTACTGCTTCACTGCTGTATTCCTGTCCGAAAAATGTTCCACGCTGTACATAGGTATTGCTCACCGATACAACGGACGGCATCACTGCTTTTACCACCTGTGTAACATCCGTAACAACTGCCTCTGTCTGCGTCTGTGGTGTCAGATTATCCAATGTCTGTTTAATGCTGCCGGAGGATGCCTCTGCCACATCGGAGCTGCTGTCCGGAAGCAGCACATCCTCTGCTGCATCTCCTGATCCGGAAGCCTCTGCCAGGGCACTGTCCTGTGAGGAATTCCCCACTATTGCGGAAAAAGCACTTTTGGCACGGGTAAATCCGTCATGTGCTGCATCCACTGCCTGAAAACCGATTCCTGCAAAGACACCAAATACCAGTCCACAGCACAGACCTGCTAAAACTTTTTTCCCAAATCCACTGGATTGTTTTTTCTGTTTTACGGGTTTTGTCTGCTGATGATTCATCTGAGACTGCTGAAAATTGGTTGAAGAGGTCTGGTAATAATTGGTTCCCTGCGTTCCCGAAGAGGAATTCTGGTTCTGATTTACCTGCCCCTGATTCATCTGGTTCCGGTTTGTATAATAATCATTCGTATATCTGTTCTCATCCATGATAACTGCCTCCTTTATAAACCTTTCCTTAAAACCTTTCCTTTCTTCTATGATTCACAGTATAGGAAACAAATGTGTTAAAATTGTGTCTTAAATATGATCCTTTTGTGTAATCTAAAAATTCCGCATCCTCTTTCCTCGAAGATGCGGAATCAGGCTTCCTTACTCTACAGTTACCGATTTAGCAAGGTTACGGGGCTTATCAACATCAAGTCCCTTACCAATGGATACATAATAGGCAAACATCTGGAATGGAATAATCGCCAGTGAATTGGTGAAGTACCTGTTCGTCTGCGGAATATAAAGTACATAATCGGCAGTATCCTCTATATCATCATGTCCGGTCGTTGTAAGTGCCAACACAAATGCGCCTCTGGACTTCACTTCACGGATGTTGCTGATGGTCTTTTTATACAGATCCTCCTGAGTCAGGGAGGCCATAACCAGTGTTCCATCCTCAATTAAGGAAATCGGACCATGCTTTAATTCACCTGCTGCGTAGGCCTCAGAATGCATGTAGGTAATTTCCTTAAGTTTTAAAGAGCCCTCCATGGATAACGTATAATCCAGGCCTCTTCCGATAAAGAAAACGCTCTTTGCGGCCACATAACGGTTGGCAAACCGCTGAATCCTGGTCTTATTACCAAGAAGCAGTTCAATCTGCTCCGGCAGACGGCGGAGATCAAAAACAAGCTGCTGATACTCCTCTTCCGAAATTGTACCCTTAACTCTTGCAAACTTCATTGCCAGCAGATAAAGTGCAATCAGCTGTGCAGAATACGCTTTTGTGGACGCAACCGCAATTTCCGGTCCCGCCCAGGTATACATGACACTGTCTGCTTCTCTTGCGATGGAGGACCCAACCACATTTACAATACCCAGCACCTTGGCTCCACGTGCCTTGGAATCGCGGAGTGCCTGCAGGGTATCGGCAGTTTCTCCGGACTGGCTGATGACAATCACCAGTGCTCCCTCTTCAATGATCGGATTCCGGTAACGGAATTCGGATGCCATATCCACCTCTACAGAAATCCGTGCCATGGATTCAATAACATATTTTGCCGTCATGCCTGCATGATATGCGGTACCACATGCCACAATATGAATACGGGAAAGCTTCCTGATTTCTTCATCGGTCATACGGAGCTCTTCAATCTCCACATTGCCATCCTTCATATGCTTTTCAAAGGTCTCACGGACTGCTCTGGGCTGATCGTAGATCTCCTTTAACATGAAATGCTCATATCCGCCCTTTGCAACCGCTTCTGCATCCCAGTCCACATGGGAAGGTGTCTTCTGGATCTCTTCTTCGTCTACGGTATAGAAATGAATCTCATTTTCCTTTAATGCAACGACTTCCTGATTATCAATATAATAAACTTCCCTGGTATACTTCAAAATTGCGGGCACATCCGATGCAATAAAGCTTCCTTCACTGCTTGTTCCTACAATCAAAGGACAGTCCTTACGTACTGCAAAAATTTCCTCCGGATGATCTGCAAACAGAATGCCGAGAGCATAGGAACCTTCCACACGGTGAAGCACCTTCGTAATTGCTTCTAACGGATTCCCTTTATAATAATAATCAATCAGCTGCACCAGAACTTCGGTATCGGTATCGGATACAAATTTGTAGCCACGATTTATAAGCCGCTGCTTTAACTGCTGATAGTTCTCAATAATTCCATTATGTACGACAGCAATCGTCCCATCCTGATTATCGTGCGGATGCGCATTAATATCCGTTGGCTTTCCATGCGTTGCCCATCTGGTGTGTCCGATTCCGACACAGCCCGGCATCGTCTCTCCGCCTCTTGTCATATTCTCAAGCACCTGCAATCTGCCTGCTGCTTTCTGAATATTAATCTTCTTTCCATCAAAAACTGCCATACCGGTTGAATCATAACCACGGTACTCCAGCTTTGCAAGTCCCTCTAAAATAATCGGGGCAGCCTGATGTTTCCCAATATAACCAACAATTCCACACATATCTGATCCTCCAAAATCAACTTAAATATACTTATATCATTTTTCAGCCTTGCTGACAACCCTCTTCCCGGTCAGCATTCACAGCATCAGTCCCAATAGCTATGGTTCATGCTGCACCGCTTTACGAACCATGCAGGGAATTTCTGATAACGTTTTCCTAGAAAATATCCGATGTATTTACATCCACTCTGCCAGATCAGCTTCACAATCAGCCAAGGCTTATGAAGCTTCAAAAGATACCGGCAGGTCTGTAAAACCAGTTTTCTGCCTTCGGATTCTGCCCGGATTCCGCTAAATTCCTCCGGAAACTGTGCATGCGATACGCCCAGATCGAAATTCCGGTGAAGCTGTTCTATTCCACTGTAATTGTGTGAATGAATCACCTCTGCCTTTGCCGTATAGGAAATCGCATATCCGGCATCAATCAGATGCCTTGCATAGATCATGTCCTCATTAAAAATCGTATGATCCGGAAATCCTCCCAAGGCGTCAAAATAACTTCTCCGGTAGGCTGCACACACATTAGAGGCAAAAAAGGTCTTAATACCAAGCTCCGGCAGATCCTTTGCAGTTTTAATCTTTGTCGTCTCCGGATAATTAAAGCTTCGCGTGTACCGCTCAATGATTCCGCAATCCGGATCCGGAAGCTGTCGTGCATAGGAAATCCCAATGCTTTCCGATGAAAAAGGCTTTAACAGCTCCTCCATCATCGTATCCCCTGCCGGTACCGCGTCATCGGTCATACAGATAAAGAACGGTGCATCACTTAGCGATACTCCATAATTCCGTGTTGCCCCATGGTTAAACTCTGCTTTACTAATATGGTACAGCTTAAGCCGCGGGCTCTGTGCCAGAAACTCTTCCTGCGGGCTGAATTTCAGAAATTCCTCCCGCTCTGTGTTAATCAGAATAATCCTCCGTGGAAGCAGGGATTGTGACAAAAGCGCATTGATCAGCCTTTTCAGTTTTTCATCCGGCCGGTACACCGGAATGATCACATCGTATTTAAGCATCGTTTCCGTTCTCCTTACTCAAAAATGATCCACTGGATCATTTTCTCATATGCATGGCAACTCATATAAACGAAAAGGGCCTTTCACAAAGACCCTTTTCTATCTGTCTGTTTCTGTTTTCTTTGTTTTACCAATTATCAACTCTGCATATACAAAACAGTCTTTATTTATTTCACATAACCATTTGTATCTGCCGCAATCTTCGCACTATATTCCTTAACTGCTGAAGAAGGTTCGTAATCCTTCTCATCAAACAGGAATTCATGCAGCCAGGTAACATTGGATTCCAGACTCCTTGGAACCACGCAGCTTCCCTTCTTACCGATACTACCTGTGGTCAGCATATCGGAATTCGGGAACCCTCCTTCATCCACGATATTATACTTACTGATATTTCCAAGAAGTGATACAATTTCAGAAATATCAAGAGACGTATATACCTTATCAAATACAGAGTTTGCAATCTTCTCAAGCTGTGCAGGAGATGCCTTCTTTGCTTCATCTGCAACCGCCTTTAATACACGACGCTGTCTTGCGGTACGCTCAAAATCGTTGCCTACATAACGGATACGGCAGTAAGCAGTTGCCTGCAGACCGTTTAACTTCTGGTATCCTGCCTGTGTTACCGGTGTGTAGCTTCCCTCTGCTGCGGTATAAGTCTTACCATCCTTCGTTGTACCGACAATACTGATCTGGTAGTTATTCAGATGGGAAATTTCTTCTTCCTTAACATCAATATAAACACCGCCTAACGCATCAATTGTCTCTGTCAGACCGCTGAATCCGACTGTTACGAAATCGGTAATGTTCATATCCAGATTCATGTTCAGCATATTGATCGCCTGCATCGGTCCCCCCTTTGCATAAGCCGCATTACACTTATTATAAGTATCATTGCTTAAGTTCAGGTAGGTATCACGATATACGCTGACCAGCTTACAATCGCCGGTATCCAGATTAATGGAGGCAATCATAATGGTATCACTCCGGGTATTCTTGGTCAATGCTCCCTCTGTGGAGTCTACACCGAATAACGCAATGTTGCGATACCCCTGCAGAACCGAGCCTTCCTGCTCCTGCAGCTTTTCAACCTCCGGATTGATGACAATGTCTTCCTCCGGCAGATCTACCTTACCAACCTTTTCCGTCTTTAAAACAGTCCATAATACCATAACCATGAGTAACAGAACCAGGATTTCTACAATAAATAAAATAATCTTGGAGGTTTTATTCTTTTTCTTATGATTCTTACCATTTGAGGATTTCTTCGAAGGGGCACTCTTTTTTCCCCTGGAAGAACGGCTGTCTTCATAATAATCGTCTTCGTAATAGTCATCCTCATAGTAATCGTCTCTACGGGATGATGTTCTCTTCTGCGAAGAGCTGCGTGCAGCCTGACTGTGCTGTGCAGGTCTCTTCTGTGCAGGTCTTCCCTGTGAAGGTCTGCCTTGTGATGATCTTCCCTGTGAAGGTCTGCCTTGTGATGATCTTCCCTGTGAAGGTCTTTGATTATTTGTGGTCATACCTTTTCTCCCTTTCAAATACCATATGTGGGTTTCTTCTTTCGTTCTCCCCATAATCTAGCATTTTACCATATTAATGTTCCCACTTCAACCAGATTCATACAAACTTGCAGTTATCGCACCTTTAATAGGCATTCTTATTCACAAAGCCTTTGAAAATCGTCATAAACAAAATCTTGATATCGAGGGCAAGACTCCAGTTTTCAATATAAAACAGATCATACTCGATACGCTTGCGGATTGATGTATCGCCACGATATCCATTGACCTGCGCCCAGCCGGTCAGTCCCGGCCGCACCTGATGCTTAATCATATATCTCGGAATTTCTTCCTTATATTTATCTACCCATTGTGGCCGCTCCGGCCGCGGTCCAACCAGCGACATTTCTCCCATCAGAATGTTAAAAAGCTGTGGCAGTTCATCGAGACTGGTCTTACGCATAAATTTACCAACCTTCGTGACACGCGGATCATTCTTGACCGTCCATGCATTTTCCTCTGCCGACTGCTTCTGCACTTCCATCGTCCGGAATTTGTACATCTTGAATACTTTATTGTGAAGTCCCACACGCTCCTGTTTAAAGATCACCGGTCCTTCACTGGTTGCTTTTACTAAAATCGCACAGACCAGCATCACCGGAGAAGCAATAACAATACCAAAGCAGGCACCCAGAATATCCATGATTCTCTTTAATATACTATTCACCGGATTCGTTAATGGTACATAACGGATATTGATCACCGGAAGTCCCATCAGATCCTCCGTATAGGGGTGGCTCGGCACCAGGGAATTATAATCCGGAATAAACTTTGTATGAACACCGGACTTCTCACACAGATCCACGATGTACTCCAGCTGCTCATAATCCTTCAGTGCAAGTGTAATCGCAATTTCATCCAGCTTGTTCTCCGGAAGAATATACCTGATATTCTCTATTCTTCCCACAACCTTAACTCCCTTATACACGGTTCCGCTTGGCATTGTATCATCGAGAATCCCCCGGATTACGTATCCCCACTGGGGATTTGCAATAATTCTGGTAATATATTCCTCCGCCGCACTGGAATAACCAACCAGCAGAATGTACTTCAGGTTATAACCCTTTCTGCGGAAAAAGTACAAAATATTCCGGATCATTGTCCGGCAGAGCGTCATCAGAATAATATTGATAATATAAAAGGTTCCCAGCACGAATCGGGAAATATCCAGCTGATTGATGATATACAGCAGTGTCATAAACAGGATCAATCCTACTGTATTTGCCTTCACAATTGCAAAAAGCTCGTATTTACGCCTGGTTGCACGCTTTGGAGCATATAAATTAAAGAAATAATACAGAACCAGATAAAGCGGAACCAGAATATACAGTGCACGGAAATACGTGTACATATCCAGTACTCCAACATTCGGATCCGTCTCCGCAAAGCCGGTAGCAAATTTCAGATACCATGCCATGAGATAAGAAATTGCCGTCACAACCGCATCAATCAACACATGGATTCGATTCAATAATTTCTGATTGTCCTTAATCATTGCACAACCCTTTCTACCACCACAGACGGCGGAACATATTCGCCCATAACTGCAGCTGTATTACCACATAATTTCCAAAATGCTTCATGGAAAATTTCACCTTATGTTCTCTTCCTTTTCCGGAAAAAGCAAGACGGAAGCCCTTTCCAAGACCCTTCATATAATCTGCACCCAGTCCCTTTTTCAGGAAAAACAAAATCTTCACAAGATACCCCAAAAGCAGGAACGGTAGATTCAATAACACCTGTAATACCGGCATATTTTTATAAATCAGATAAATACTGTTCCGGGAGGATAAATCTACCTTGAATTTATTATGTCTTGAACCGGAAGAGCCGCTACCTGCATGAAGAACAACGGAAGCCGGTGCGTAATAGTTCCGGTAGCCATAGATCTTCGCACGGTACCCCACATCGATATCCTCCAGATAGGCAAAATGATTTTCATCAAAATCACCGATTTTTTCAAAAACAGCCTTCCGGTAAAGAGCTGCCCCGGCACAGGCAGAAAACACAGAGGTTTCCTTTGAAAATGCTTCGGTCTTCCGGTCCTTTCCGCGTGCAAATGCCCATCCTGATGCACAATAAAAATCTCCGGCACTGTCAATCAGCTCCGGATTCTTCATCTGCAACATTTTCGCAGCTACAGAAAACGCTTTCGGATGACGTTCCATTGCAGCTTCCAGCTCTTCAATTGTATCTTTTAAAACAACGGTATCGTTATTTAACAGAAAAACATATTCTGTTCCGGTCTCATGGATTCCAATATTCACCGCTGCACTGAATCCCCGGTTTTCGGGTAATGCGATCAGCTTCACCATCGGGAACTTTTCTTTCACCATGGCAGCACTTTCATCGACAGAACCGTTATCTACAACAATTATTGCAGGAACCTCACTTCCCTCTAAAAGAGAGGTAAGGCAGTCCTGCAGATAGTTCCGTCCATTGTAATTAGGAATTACCACTGTCGTTTTCATGCTTCTGTCCTATCTTCCATCCACCCGCTGCACCATTTCCGGATCCCAGACGATTCGTTTTCCTCTTCTGCGCAGTTCCTCACAGAATCTGAAGCTTAACTCTTCATAATCAGCATCCTTCTTAAGGACATCCTGATATAAGAAATATCCCGTATGGGGCTGCACCGCATAGGGCAGTCCGGTAAGCTCTTCCCAAACTGTCTGTGCCTCCCCTGAACAGATCATACAGCGCACATCCACAGCATAGGCCTCCTGCTGACAGGATGCCCGGTGCATATAACCACTATATTCTTTATGGAGCCCCAGATATAAGGGCTCCCTGTTTTCATTATAAATACCGCCTACTACACGGTTATGCCGGTCAATCAGCTTTCCTCCGACCACAGCTACATCCGGCCGGTTACTTAACAGATCCGGCTGATAATTTACACGAAAAAATCCCAGATGACATGTATGAACCACATCGGCCTGATACTCCCGTGCCTTCAAAAAATCCTCTACTGCACGCTTGCCGGCTTCGTAAGCATAGCGCTTACTTTCCGGATTCTCTGACGTAGAGCCTTCGTAACATCTCCAGTGATACAATACCTTCGGGATATGGGTAATCGGCAGCCTGCCCTTTCTGGCTGCGTGCCTGCCCTCTCCCATCATCCGGTCTACCGCCCGCAGAATGATGTCATGATCCTGTGCCCCATCCACACTGCTCCGGAATCCCAATTCCTGCATGAGTTCTCTCTGCATCACAAGCAGATGACAGATATAATTGTTCGATAATATTAAATCCAGATTAAACTCCGGTTTCCTGTTGACCTCATAAAACAGAGTTCCATCGCTGTTACATTTATCCTCATCGGAATATAACATGCGTAATTCCAAATTATCCTTCCGATACGCCTCAATCACAGATGCGCATTCAAACAAGGCATCCTCCGTCAGTAAATCATCATGGTCAAGTAATGCGACATATTCTCCTGTCGCTGTCCTCAATGCTTCATTCGTGTTTCCGGATATTCCCAGATTTTCTTTCAGTCTGTGATACCGGATACGGGAATCGGTATATTCCTTCACAACCTCCGATACCCGGTCCGTTTTACTGGCATCTGCAAGAATCAGTTCCCAGCTTCCGCAGGTCTGTGCAAGTACCGAATTGATCAGTGCCCGGAGGAACTCTTCCCTGGTTTCAAAGGTTGGAACCAGAATACTGAATCCGGTTGAAAACTCAGAGGCCTTGCCGGCCTGTTCCTTTAAAACAGAATCCGGCAAGGGATCATAATGATAGTCATCCTTTCTTTCGGAAGAAGCTCGTTCCACCGCTGCATAATAAGCCTTGCGAAGTCCATTCTTCTTCAGATAATATATGGTTTTCTTCAAATTACTGAGCTTTAATAGTTTTGCCATCATTTTGACTTACAGAACGGCCTTGAGATCCTCTGTCAGCTTATTCAGCTTCTCTTCTGCATCCTGAAGGCTGGTTCCCTTTACTCCCATATAGAACTTGATCTTCGGTTCTGTTCCGGAAGGACGTGCACAGCACCAGGAATCATTCGTAAGATCAAAGTATAGCACATTGGACTTCGGAAGTCCGGTAGGTCTGGTTGCTCCGGTGGCAAGGTCTGTGATCACATCCCTGTCGTAGTCACGAAGCTCTTTTACCTGTAATTCTCCGAAGTTCTTCGGAGGGTTGTTTCTTAATTTATCCATCATCTCTGCAATCTGCTTAGAGCCGTCGATACCCTTTAAGGTGATGGCATACTGTGTTTCCTTATAATATCCGTATTCTTCATAGAGCTTCAGCATCTGATCCCATACGGTAATACCATGCTTCTTGCACCATGCAGCTACTTCACACAGACACATTACGGCAACAACGGCATCCTTATCTCTTGCATGAGTACCTGCAAGACATCCATAGCTTTCTTCCAGACCGAATACATAATTGTTGGAGTTGCTCTGTTCAAAGAACTTAATCTGCTCACCGATATACTTGAAACCGGTCAGCACTTCCACGAAACGTACCCCGTAAGCTTCTGCAATGGCACGTGCCATATTGGTGGTAACAATGGTCGTAACCAGTGCCGGATTAGCAGGCATGGTCTTCGTTGCGGTACGCTCTCTTAAAATATATTCTGCAATCAGCATTCCAGACATATTTCCGGTAAACGGTACATATTCGCCGGTCTTTGTATCCAGTGCATAAATACCAAGACGGTCTGCATCCGGGTCGGTTGCCAGTACGATATCTGCATTCTTTTCCTTAGCAAGCTTTAATGCAAGGGTAAATGCCTTCGGATCTTCAGGGTTCGGATATTCCAGTGTGGTAAAATCAGGATCCGGAAGCTCCTGCTCCGGTACAACATACACGTGCTTGAAGCCAAGTTCGGAAAGAATACGGCGTACCGGTACGTTTCCTGTTCCATGGAACGGAGAATATACAATACGGATATCATCTGCAACTTCCTTAATAATATCCGGGTGAATAATCTGCTTCTTTAACTCTGCCATGTAGGCATCGTCAATTTCCTTGCCGATTACAACATAAAGTCCCTGATCCATTGCATCCTTTTTGTCCATGGTCTTTACCGAATGATAATCGGTTACGGCCTTTACTTCTGCAATAATTTCTTTATCCTTAGGAGCGGTTACCTGTGCACCATCTTCCCAGTAAGCCTTGTATCCGTTATATTCCGGGGGGTTGTGGCTTGCGGTAATGACAATACCGGAAATGCAATGTAAGGTACGGAGTGCAAAGGAAAGCTCGGGAGTCGGACGGAGTGCATCAAACACATAAGCCCTGATTCCGTTTGCAGCAAGACAAAGTGCTGCTTCATCTGCAAATTCCGGTGACATTCTTCTGGAGTCGTATGCGATTGCAACGCCTCTGTCCTTGCCGCCCTGCTTGATAATGTAGTTTGCAAGTCCCTGTGTTGCCTTACGGACCGTGTAAATGTTCATACGGTTTGTTCCTGCTCCGATCACACCGCGTAGTCCGCCGGTACCAAATTCCAGATCTTTATAGAAACGGTCTTCGATTTCCTTCTCATCTCCTGAAATCGCCTGCAATTCTGCCTTTGTCTTCTCGTCAAAATAAGAATCCTTTAACCAGAAATCATATTGCTCTTTGTAGCTCATAACTGCTCCTCCTGTTTACAATATTGGATCATCCTCCTGCCATTTAAACCGGCATTCAGACTATCAAAAATATTTTACCACACTATCCCTGTATTTTCAAAGCAAAGTCACTCCGATCCAGAGAAAAATTCGGATTATAGTACGGATCTCCCTTTGCAAGAACCTCCTTCCACTTCGTCCTGAAGTGCTCGGACTCCTTATTATAGCGCTCTGCCTTTTCTCCCTGATCATCCAGTCCTCTGGAAACCGACTCAAAATGATACAGCTCCGCAAATGGTGTAAAAACATTTAAGAAGCCCTTTTCCCGAAGCTTCAGGCAGAAGTCCACATCATTTAAGGAAATGGCAAAGTCCTCCGAAAGGCCTCCCACCTCGTCGTAAAGACTCTTTTTTACCAAAAGGCAGGCTCCCGTCACCGCAGATACATTCTGCGCATAGCAGAGTCTTCCCATATAGCCGAGATTATCCCGGTGCTGGCCGTAATGGCTGTGTCCCGCCGTCCGGTGTGCCCCAAGTCCAAGCACCACGCCTGCATGCTGGATCGTTTTATCCGCATAATAGAGCTTCGCTCCCACAGCTGCCACATCCTGACGCTGCGCATACATCAGAAGCTCCTCCATCCAGTTCACCGTAATCACCTGCGTATCATTATTCAATAACAGGATATATTCTCCGGTGGCATAGGAAACACCATAATTATTCACCCTGGAATAATTGAACGTCTCTCCCTCCTTGGGGGTATAGGTGACTACACGTATTTTGCGGTCGTTTTCCGTCGCTCCATTTTCATATGCGGACTGCAATTCCTTATAATAAGCAAAAATTTCCGGTGTCGTGCTGTTGTTTTCCACCACAATGATTTCATAATTTTCATAGGTGGACTTTTCAAGAATGGAATCAATGCACCGCTTCAGATCTGGCTGATGATCCTTATTGGCAATCACAATACTGATCTTCGGTGTCCCGATAATCTCATACCGGATCTTGAAGATGGTCTCGAATGCCCTTGTGGATGTGATCTGAAAATGCTTAAAGCCGTGGCGGCGCAAATGATCTGCCACCGCTCCCTTTGCTGCCTCCACAACATAAGGCTTGGCATCCACGCCGGATGCCACACTACCCGGATGACACCGCCAGTAATAAAGAAGCTTCGGTACATGCACCACACGCTTCGCCCGGTCTGTCAGCCGCAGAATCATATCGTGGTCCTGGCTGCCGTCAAACTGTGGGCGGAACAGCTCCGTACCATCCAGGAGTTCTCTCGCAAACACGCTGAAATGACAGATATAATTATTGGCACGCAGATTATCAATCGCATAGTCAGGCTTAAAATGCATCGTGAGCATTTTATTGATGTCCCCGCTCTTAAACGTGGTTTCATCGCAGTATATGTAATCTGCATTCTGCTCATTAATGACCTTCACATATTCATATAAAGCACTCGGATGCAGAATATCGTCATGGTCAAACAATCCAATGTACTCTCCCGTTGCCAGCTTCAGACACTCGTTGGTGTTTCCCGCAATTCCTTCGTTTTTCAAAAGCCTGTGATACACGATACGCCCATCCGCTTTGCCTTCATATTCCTTAACAACCGTGGCAACATAAGCATGCGCATCGTCCGAGCCGTCTGCCAGACACAATTCCCAGTTCGAATAGGTCTGATTCATCACAGAATCGATCATTTCCCGTAAGAATTCCTCAGGCGTATTAAATAACGGCACCAGAATACTGATCTTCACTCTGCGCGGAAAGTCTGTATTCTGCTCTGCCTTCCTCCGTGCTTCATCCGGAAAGCTCTTCGTTCCGAACTGCTCCATGGCATGCTTTTCGTGTTGCTTATATTTGATCTTGGCAGCAACGCCCTTCATCGAGCCGCAATTCTTTACTCTTGTCACCTGACGGATGCACCAGTGCATACACCTTCTGGCAGGTGCCGAGGCCTTCCAGACAGGATTACTCTTAATCCGGTTCAGTTTAAAGTTCAGATCATCCACCTTCGCTTCCAGATCTGCCACACGTCCGGCAAGATCTGCATTCCGCAGATGCTCTTCTTCATATGCCTTTTGATAGTCCATTTCTTCCTGACTCATGTTTCCGGTCCTTTCTCCACTCCACTTTCTGTCAAACAGTTTCATATATCACTTATAAAACTTCAATCGTCCAGCTGCTCCAGTTAACAAGTTTCACCCTGGAACAGGCATCCTTCGCCAGCATACCAAACTGATACCTTCCGGGTGGGACAGCTCCCGGCTTTAGCTTTGCTGCATATCCAGTCAGATCCACATTCATCTGATCCTTCAGATTGGCTTTGATGTCCTCCCGGTATTTCTTCTCTATGGATATGCTATAAATAACAGGTTGGGACATTTTCTCATCGTTTCTGACAGAATTTCCCAGTGCCTGCTGGTTTCCATCAGTTATCCTGCGAAGCAGAAGCTCCTTTTTATAACATGCGTTATCCGATCCAATAACAAAAGAATATCCTTGAAAATAATACCCCTGATCTTCGCTGTCAATACTGTTATCATTACGGCTATCTTTTTTCTCTTCCCCATAATCCTCTTTATCTGAATTCCCGGTCTTCCTTTTCTCAGGAGAAACGCCGTATTTCCATTTATAAATATCCATGGCGCATTCCATACCAATTACCAGACATTCATCCTCTCTGGCAGCCAATACCTCCTGCGTGCACTTCTTCACCTTCGCCCATGGCATTGAGAGATCTACCTGGTAGCGGAATGCCGGTGTATACTCGGTTTCCAGCATATCAGTCGTCAGATACGGGTGATAAAACGGATCCCTGCCATATAAATCCTGATGTTTCTCATACAGATAGTCCTTCTCCCGAAGAAGCCGCTGCTGCTTTTCCTCGGATTCCCCATCCTTCCCTCTGCTTAAGGATTCATGATGGAACAGGAAAAGGTCATTCCTTACCACATTATAATATCCCTCTTCATAAATTTTATAGCACAGATCCACATCATTAAATGCAACGGCAAGCGTTTCGTCAAACCCTCCTGCCTTTTCAAAAATCGTTTTCTTCACAAGCAGACACGCCCCCGTTACCCCCAGCATATCATGCACGCCACGGTTCTGTCCAAAATAATGATCCTCCGTATCATGTGCAAACTGCAGCTTATGAGCCGGTCCCACCCGGAGATTCGTAATTCCGGCATGCTGGATAATGTCGGTATCCGGGTATAAGAGCTTCGCCCCTACTGCTCCCACATAGGGCAGGACTGCCTTTTCCATCAAAAGGACAAGCCAGTTTTCCCCGACAATTTCCATGTCATCATTTAAGAACAACAGGTAATCTCCCTGTGCTTCCTTCGCTCCCCAGTTGCACATATATGAAAAATTAAAAGGGATTTCCCTGTATAAATATCGAACGTTATTTATATCTTCATTTTCATTTTTCTTCTGCTCAGGATCTTCTATTTGATTTTGATCCCGGTATCGCTCCTGATTTTGCTTCTTTTCTAAAGCAATCCCCAGTTCCTGCAGCCTCTGCACAATTCGTTTTTTGTTTTCTTCGGAGCTTCCGTTATCCACAATAATAAATTCTGTTTTAACTTTTGTCCCCAATCCTGACGTTTTATCCACAAAGGAGTCAAGGCACCGGAACAAAATATCCGGATGATCCTTGGACGGAATGATAACAGAGACCGTGGGAAGCTGTATATCTGCTGTTTTATCCGCTGTTATATCTGCTATCACATTTTCATCTGATCCACCCCTGACATTCTCCCTGCCGCCAGCTCTCATCTGCTCCTGTATTTTTTCCGGTAAATGCAGGTTCTTCCAATGCTCATAGCTGGAAGCTTTTGTATGCATCAACACCTGGGGAATATGAACCACAAGATGATCCGCAGTTTTCCATCCGGCAAATGCACCGTTGTCCCATAAGTAATCTGTAAGCAGCCCATACATAATCTGATCCCGGTTCATCTGCCTGCGCTCTATCCGTTCACGCCGGATCTGTTCACACTCTTCCTGCTCGTGATCCTTTCCTTCCCGATCTTCCTGCTTTGCCTGCTGCAATTCACTTTCCAATTGATCATCAACAAATAAATCTGCTTCCGCTTCTTTCTCAAAAATGCCATGCTTCTGTAGAAAATCTGCTATTTTCGCAGTCGGCACTGCAACAAACGCTCCAAAATAAAAACAGGAAAGGAAGGTATCCGGAGACCAGTCCGGCTTAAACCATGGATTCTGCCGTTTTCCATTCCTTATAACATCTTCGTCGCCATATACAAGTGCCGGTATTATGTCAGACTTTATGCAATCTATATGAACATGATCATGGTCATTTTCACTGTTTTGATGGTTATTGCATAAAGACTTTGTATCGCCGTGACCACGTAGTTTCGAAAATGCCTCTGCAATCATCGGAACAGTCAGTTCACTGTACTCTCCCTCCTGAAAATTCAGCAGTAGAATGTCTTCCTCCAACGCTCCATCCTTAATCCGGTTTTGCAGCTTCAGAAACTGTCCGGCATTCATGGACAATAATGTCATGACCGGAGATTTTGTCGAATCCGGATGCTTTTTGCAGAACACCCGATATGAAATGCACTTCAAAGAAGGTTCTGAATTTTTTCCTGCATTTTCCATTTTAGATCCGCCATCTAGCCGCATTTTCGTTTCATTTGTCAGACATTTTGGAAAGCTTTCTCCTGTATAGTCTGACACAGAGAAAGACTTCTCTGATTTTTCTGCCACATATTCCGAAACCAAAAGAGGGGTCTCCTGACCCCTGATCCAGGAATCGTAGTCCCGCAGCTGAGACGCCAGTTCCTTCCGATATTCTTTTCTTTGTCTTTCCTGTAAAACCTTCTTTATAGTTTGCTTCATCATTGCCTGTCTGTTCTCCCCTGCCGGTTCCGGCAGTAGATTCACTTATCCTGAATGGAATCGTTAGTTAAAAGAGCTTCTTAATCATTGAAATCATTTCTTCCGCAGCCTCTGCTGACACCGGTGAAACCTCCATCTTAAGCTCTACCTGATTTTCTTCCTCCGCACGCATTCCAGCCATTACAAGTGCTTCCACATGCAGCACCAGATTGGGATCTGCCGTTGCAAAAAGGTAGGTTCCGGGCTTTACCTGCTTCCCGTTTGTCTCTATAAACTTCTTTTCAAATGCCACCGGCATCCCATTCCATAACAACTGCTGCAGCTTTACGACGCAAGGCTTATCTGCCGGATCCACACGGAAATTCCGTACGTCTCCCTCTACGGTAAGCGTCGTTTCAATCTGACGCTCTTTTACATAGACATCCGGAACATACCTGGAATCACTCTCACAAAATCCCTGTCCCCGGTCATAATATAACTGGATACGCTCGTCCAGGATTTCCTGCAGATGCTCTTCCATCAGCTTCTTCGGATCAACCGCATAGGTACCGATTGCCGCCCTGATTTCTCCCATGGACATCCGCTTACCGGTCACCTTTTTCTGAAATATTGCTTCCTTATGACGATATTCCTCTGCCTCATCCTCAGTCACATTTAACTGCTGCATAATATAATCCAGATTTAATTCATTCCGTTTTTCATCCTCTAAAATATAACAATAGATTGCCCGGAATGCAATTTCTTTATCCTCAACCGTTTCCTTTGTCGTCCACTCATAATCAATAACGGTCCAGTTCTCTCCATTCACCAGAATGTTGGCAAAGATCAGATCATAATCGGCAATATTTCCCGTATATCCTTCCTTACGATAAGAAACCAGTTCCCAGTATTTGTCAAAAAGTCTCTGGAATCCATCCAGATCCTTTTCTGAAAGGCACTGATCCATCAGGGTTTCCAGTGTCGTTCCCTGTTCAAACGGGAACTCCGCATACCCCTCCTGTTCGTGATACATGCAGGGGTTGATATGCAGTCCGCTCCCTTCATAGCGCTCGCATAAGGCCTGATATGCCGCTTCCATCTCCCGGACATGGGCTCTCGCCTCTTCGGTCATCGGAACCTTCCGGACTACTTTCCCGGCAGAAGTTTCCACAATATCCGTACGAAGCTCATACCTTCCGTCACGATCATTGGAATACTTGGAGTAAATGGTCTGTGGCAGCTCTCCAATCACTACCATATAAGAATTTGAGAACAGATCAAAATAATCATCCTCAATCGTACTGTCAAATACATACTTTTCACGGAACAATACCATGCGGTCACGGTCAAAATTACGCATGTTATCCGTCAGCTCTCCCTCATAGGGGAGCCTCCGATCTGAATAAATCGTTGTCGGAAATTTGTAATCCGGGTACGGATAGTAGAAATGGTAGTTTGTTTCCCCACAGCGCTCGAAGATCTTTTCAAGTCCCCTTTTAGTGAAGGTTCTGGCACTTCCTCCCTCCGGATATCCCTCGAGTCCTGAGAAATAAGTTCCCACATGATCTTCCTTGCAGCCGGCCCAGTACTTTAATCCAAACTTGTTCTCAATCGCAATAACCAGAAGTCCCGTTGATTTCTTATGCTTCTGCATGATTTGAAAGAAATCTTCATAGGGTGTTTTCGTGTGAATATAGGAATTTCCATACTCAAATACCCCGATCAGACAGACCAGATCATAGTCGCAATCAAGCGAAGGTTCTATATCATTAAAGTTTCCGACATAAATCTCTATATTATCCCGGTCATGATTCCGGTAAGCATTGATCATGCTCCGCTTCGCAGACAGATCCACACAGGTTACCTTCCCTGCCTTTTCTGATAATTTATCCGTGATTGCTCCACATCCGGATCCGATTTCAAGCACCTTCATATCCTTTGTAATCGGCAGCCAGTCTACAATATTCCCCCGAAGAGCGGACAAATGGTAGAGAACCGGCCAGCTGTTCTTTTCCTCAATGATCTTCGGATACTCAATTCTTGCTGCATTCTTCGTAATATCCAGAATTTCATCCTCGATCGCTCCATCGCTGTAGATGTCCTCTCCCGGATAAAACTCATAATTTAATTTCACATTTCCAATCTGCTTCGGTAAAGTTTCTGCAAATTCCATGAATTGCCCTCTCAACATCTGACCAGGAAATCAGACTTTCCACCTTCCGTCCGTTTTCCTGATCCTTTCCTGCCTGTACTATCTGTATCATAATTTCAAAGCTCCGTATATCAGCGGACTGTTATCTCGGAGTTCATGTCATAATATCCTACGGTATCCTTGTCCGAAATCACCGTGATATTCAAGACATCATATAATCTGTGATAAACCACGAAATTTTCCTTTTCATACCCGGTAACTCCCAGCGAAAGAAGATATTCGCCGCCCTGCAGGTCGATTTTCTGGGTAAAGGTAATATGCTTCACCTCGCCCTTCTTTACCGGCTGCAGAAAGGCCTTTTCCACCATGGTATTGGTTCCCGTAATTTCCACACCCTTGATATTCTTAATGGTAAAGGCAAAAATCGGAGCCTCAATATCCTGCAGGAAACGTACCGACATATGAACGGAACATTTCTGCCCCTTGATAATCGCACCGGTCCGTCTTCCCTGACCATCCTCCACATCATATTCTTCAATCACGGCCTGTCTGGTGCCATATTCCAGTAAATCCGGGTTCTGCACATTCGCATTCTGTGCAGAATCCTTTGCTTTTCCTGCTTCCGCACCGCCATTTTCTGTGCGGCCCGCCTTACGTGCTGCCGAGGTGATGCTTTCATCATGGAGCAGATTCTGATCATCACTGTCCGGAAGCGGATACTGTCCAACAAGTACCTGCTTATAGGCATCAATCATTTCCTTCGGGGTTCCTTCCCCTAGTTTCACACCCTGATTCAGCAGGACCACCCGGTCACAATACTTGCTGATACTGCTTAAATCATGGCTGACGAAAACAATGGTTTTCCCAATCTTCTTGAATTCTTCAAATTTATGATAGCATTTGGCCTGGAAGAACACATCTCCTACGGACAATGCCTCGTCTACAATCAGGATTTCCGGCTCTATATTAATGGCAACCGCAAACGCCAGACGAACGAACATACCGCTCGAATAGGTCTTCACCGGCTGGTTTACATACTCTCCGATATCTGCAAATTCCAGAATGTCCGGAAGCTTTTCATCAATTTCCTTTTTGGAAAATCCAATCATGGTTCCATTCAGATATACATTTTCAATACCGTTGTATTCCATATTGAATCCGGCACCCAGTTCAAGCAGTGCCGAAATCCGTCCATTGACCTCCACATTTCCCTTCGTCGCATTCAAAACACCTGTTATGATTTTAAGAATTGTGGATTTTCCGGAGCCGTTGGTTCCAATAATACCAACCGTCTCTCCCTGATAAATGGTCATGTCTACACCCTTTAAGGCATAGTGCTCCCGATACTTCTTCTTTCCGGATAAGCCAAGAGCTTCCTTCAGACGGTCTGAAGGTTTATCATACAATTTATATACTTTTTCAACACCAGTTGCCTGAATGGCAATTTTTCTTTCTTCCATGATCTGAACGATCCTTTCTCACTGCTCTCTTCCTTTTACCGGCATTTCATCCATTCTGCAGTTCCCCTGTCTTCCTGTCGTTATCCATTCTGTATTTCCGTACACACTTTCCCGGTTTTGCTCCCATTACAGCACATCTGCAAAGTGCACCTTCAGACGCTTGAAGATCAGGGAACCCACGCAGAACAATGTCACTGTAAAAATCCAGAAATAGGTAGAGGAATAAAAATGCTCAAAGAACCAGCTTTCCTCATATATGGCGCTTCGATACCCGTTTACAATATAAGTCAGCGGATTCAGTTTAAACAATACCCGGAGCTTCGGATAATTTTCGAGCATACCGATATTCCAAAGGATCGGGGTAGCCCACATTCCTACCTGAAGTCCGATATTAATAATCTGCGCCAGATCACGGAAAAACACCACAATCGCACAGGTACAATAGCTCATGGCCAGCATCAGCACAAACAGGCAGAAGCTGTAATAAAAGATCTGCAGGGTATACAGATTGGGCATATATCCATACATCATTGCAATAATCAGTAATACTCCTACAAAGAATGCATGAATAAAGGTTGCCGCCACCAGCTTAATGATGGGCAGAATACTGATCTTAAAAACCACTTTTTTGACCAGATAACTGTATTCCAGCAGTGCATTTGTTCCATTCGTGATTCCTTCCGAAAAATAAAACCAGGGTACAAGTCCCGCTGTCAAAAACAGTACATACGGTACCTCTACCCCACTCGCCACCATCTGGCTTCTCGTATCAAACACCACATCAAATACAATCCAGTACATGACAACCGTCACGACCGGCTGCACCAGCGCCCATAAAAATCCAAGATAGGATCCTGCATAACGCTTTTTAAAATCATTCTTCGCAAGCTTCCAGATCAGCTCCCTGTTCTGGAAAAGCTCCTTCGGAATAATAAAAATACGGTCATAATAAATACCAAAAATAGTGCATGCCAGCAAAAGCAGCGCGCATGCACATATTTTCTTAAGATCCTCGGTCGGCTTATCTGCCAGAGGATTATTGTGAAGGATCACCATGGCTGCGGTTGCCGCACATACTATATAAAAAAGTGCGATTCCCACAGGCTTGGAGATCCGCCGTTTATTTTTCTTTGTTTCCTGTCTTACTTCCTGCATAGAATCATCCGTTCGCTTTCATTTACCTACCCGGTAATTATTGATTGCGGGACGCTGTATATTCTTTGATTCCGCCCCATTTAGTATCCTTATCTGACATAATCAGATCTTCTTTTGATGCAACCGGCCAGTCAATTCCGATATCCGGATCGTCAAATTTCAATCCTCCCTCGTCGTTTGGATGATAAAAGTCCGTACATTTATAGGCAAATTCCGCGTAGTCGGATAATACCACAAAACCATGTGCAAAATTCTTCGGAATAAAGAACTGCTTCTTATTTTCAGCAGAAAGCGTCACCCCAAACCATTTTCCATAGGTCCGGGAACCCGGACGCAGATCCACAGCCACGTCAAAAACCTCTCCTACTACCACGCGGACCAGCTTGTCCTGGGGATAGTTTATCTGGAAATGAAGGCCACGCAGTACATTTTTTACCGATGCGGACTGATTATCCTGTACAAAGACCTGATCAATTCCGGCTTCTTTAAAATCATTATAATTATACGTCTCCATGAAATAGCCCCTGGCATCACCAAAAACGGTCGGTGTAATCACCTTTAAGCCTTCAATTTCACAGGTTTCTACGGTTATCTTACCCATTGCTTTGTCTCTCTTTCTTTCTCTGAATAGTTACTGTCATCGTTCTGAAGCATTACCCGCTTACAGTCCTTCAGCAACCTCTTTCATATACTTTCCATAGTTGGTTTTCATAAGAGGTTCTGCCAGCTTCAAAAGCTGCTCCTTCGAAATAAAGCCTCTCTTATATGCGATCTCTTCAATACAGGAAATATAAAGTCCCTGACGCTTCTGAAATGCTGCCACAAAATCTGCCGCATCCAGTAAAGAATCGTGATTTCCGGTATCCAGCCATGCAAATCCGCGCCCTAAGGTTTCTACACGCAGCGTTCCACGACGAAGATATTCGTTGTTAATGCTTGTAATTTCAATTTCACCTCTTGCAGAGGGCTTAACATTCTTTGCGATTTCCACAACATCATTATCATAAAAGTAAAGTCCGGGAACTGCATAATTGCTCTTCGGATTCTGCGGTTTTTCTTCAATGGAGAGTGCCTTACCGTTTTCGTCAAACTCTACCACTCCATACTCTCTCGGATCACGTACATAATATCCGAAAATGGTTGCACCGCTTTCTCTGGCAGCCACCTCACGAAGTACTCTTGAAAAGCTCTGTCCGTAGAAAATATTATCGCCAAGCACCAGAGCCACATTGTCCTTTCCAATAAAATCTGCACCTATAATAAATGCATCAGCAAGACCTCTTGGCTGTTCCTGAACGGCATAGGAAAACTTCATTCCCAGCTGACTTCCGTCTCCTAACAGCTCTTCAAATACCGGAAGATCCCTGGGCGTTGAAATAATCAGGATCTCGCGGATCCCTGCCAGCATCAGCGTGGACAGGGGATAATAAATCATCGGCTTATCATAAACCGGCATAATCTGCTTACTGATTGCCTTCGTCAGTGGATACAGACGGGTCCCGGAGCCGCCTGCCAGAATAATTCCCTTCATATGAATTTCCTCACTTTTCCTCATTTTCACATTTATGGCATCCAAAACGGATATCCGCACATAAGCTGCAGCTATCCGTTACCTGTGCATTATTTTCCGGCGTACATATCCTCGTAATACTTCTGATAATCGCCGCTTGTTACGTTCTTCATCCAGTCTTCATGCTCAAAGAACCACTTAATGGTAAGCCTGATTCCATCCTTGAACATGGTTTCCGGCTCCCAGCCGATCTCTGCCTTGATCTTGTCCGGAGCAATTGCATAACGACGGTCATGTCCCTTACGATCCTCCACATAAGTAATCAGATCCTTGCTTACCAGCTTCTTGCGGGGATCGGAATCCGGCAGCATTTCCTGCAGGGTTTCGATGATAATATTGATAATTTCAATGTTCTGCTTCTCATTGTGTCCGCCTACATTGTAGGTTTCAAATAAACGTCCCTTTTCCTGAACCATATCAATGGCCTTCGCATGATCCTCAACATATAACCAGTCACGCACATTCTTACCATCCCCATAAACCGGAAGCTTTTTACCCTGTAATGCATTGTTAATAATCAACGGGATCAGCTTTTCCGGGAACTGGTAAGGTCCATAATTGTTGGAGCAGTTCGTAATATTGGCAGGGAACTTATAGGTATCCATATAAGCTTTTACCAGCATATCCGAACTTGCCTTACTTGCCGAATATGGGCTGTGCGGTGCATACGGTGTAGTCTCATAGAAATATCCACCATCCTCTTCCAGGGATCCGTATACTTCATCGGTCGATACGTGGAGGAACTTCTTTCCTTCCCTGAAGCTGCCATCCGGAAGCTCCCATGCAGCCTTCGCGCAGTTCAGCATTACGGCTGTACCAAGTACATTCGTCTGGACAAACACTTCGGGATGTTTAATGCTGCGGTCTACATGACTCTCTGCCGCAAAATGTACCACACGATCAATGTCGTTTGCTGCAAAGATCCTGGAAATGGCTTCCTTGTCACAGATATCTGCTTTGACAAAGGTATAATTCTCCCGGTTCTCAATGTCCTTTAAATTTTCAAGGTTTCCTGCGTAAGTCAGCGCATCTACATTGATGATCCGGATTTCATTATCGTACTTCTTAAACATATAATGAATGTAATTTGAACCAATGAAGCCTGCGCCTCCTGTTACTAAATATGTTCTCATGGGGTTTGTCCTTTCTTTTCTTAACATTATATTTATCTATGCATGTACATAAGATGAAATTTTACAATCCTACGCCCATTCGTAAGTCACTGATTTTCTTTGAAAATCGCTTCTTACTTTCTGGTTTCCCTTTCATTTATTGGGATACGGATTGCTCCGCTGCTTTGCAGCTCTCACAATCCTACACCCATTCGTAATCCGCCGATTTTCTTTGAAAATCGTTCCTTACTTTCTGGTTTCCCTTTCATTTATTGGGATACGGATTGCTCCGCTGCTTTGCAGCTCTCACAATCCTACGCCCATTCGTAAGTCACTGATTTTCTTCGAAAATCGTTCCTTACTCATGTTCGTGCGGTCCTCAAAGACATGTGCTGCTTTGTGTAAGCACAGCAGCGCATGGCCTTGAGTCCCTAGTATCCCAGGTAACTGATATTCATGTCCACGTTTCCGCTGATACCGGCAACCGATCCCTTGGAGGAATACTGCCACATATCATAACGGGTACGTGTATAGCTCGGGGATGCTGCATACTGTGCCAGCCAGATCTTATAGCTGCTTAAGCCCGGTGCATCCAGATAGGAATTCAGCCAGGTTTTATTAGCATAAATACCTGCCTTGTATCCGGAGTTCTGAATGGTCTGGCAGAATGCACGGCATACCGCCGTTCTTGTGGCTGCATCAATCCGGTCTCCACGTCCGTTACTTGCTTCCACATCAAGGAATACCGGATAGGATATATTATACCCCTTTACCAGACTGATTACCATAGAAGCTTCTTCAACCGCTTCCACTTCATTCACTGCCTGCGTAAAGAAATAAACTCCAACCTTAAGCCCTGCCTTCTGGGCTCCCTGAATATTACTCCGGAACTTTGGATCTTCGATCAGGGCACCAGTCGTTGAACCACGGTATCCACAACGGATAATGACATAGGAAACGCCACTGTTCTTTACTGCGTTCCAGTCAATATTACCATTCCATTTGGATACGTCAATCCCCATATGTCCGGATCCACTGTTCAGACTTCCGTCGCTGTTAAAATTATATTTTGCTCCCTGAATGACCTGCTCTCCGGTGACCTTGTTTCCGTTCTTATCAAAGAAATAGGTGCGTCCGTCAATGGTCTGCCAGCCTGTGTAACGGTACTGTCCGGTTGTTTTACTGGTTTTTAAGTAAAATTCCTTCTTGGTATAATAATCCGCATATTTGGCTTCGCGGAAGCTTCCGTTATCATCCTTAACATAAATCACCTTGCCATCTGTTGACTTCAGGGTAGTGGTTGTGTCCTTCTTTGCCTGTTCTTCCTTGCTCATGGTGGGAGAAGGCGATACGCTTGGTGAAACCGAAGGAGATACACTCGGTGACACGGAAGGACTCGCAGACGGTGAGGTAGAAGGAGATACCGATGGCGATACGCTTGGCGTCGGTGTCTGCGTTGGAGTTGGTGTCACCTCCTGTGTCGGTGTCGCGGCTGCTGTCGGGGTCGGTGTTGCCTCCTGTGTCGGCGTCGGCTCTTCCGTTGGGGTCGGTGTTACTTCCTGTGGTGGTTCCGGCGTTGGTGTTTCTGCCGGAGCCTTCGACGGCTCTTCCGTTGTTCCTTCGGTTGCAACCGGCTGTGGATTTTCGTTTTCCTGTGTCCTGAGCTGTCCCCGCAGCACCACCGGATTCATGGAATCCAGCAGCATGGAACGCGTCAGCAATAAGGAAGTACTCTTCCCTGGATCTGCAATCTTCTTCTTATCAAGAACCTCGTAGGTGTCCTCACTTGTTTCTGTTCCTTCGATGATGGTCTTCGTGGATTCTACCCATTCTACCGTATCGGTATTGGTCGACTCTACAACCGTCTGATTCACCTTGGTGTCCTCTGCTGCCACATTAACCTGGGATTCGGATTTGATTTCGTTTGCAACATCGACTTTCTTATATTCAATGTCTTCTTTCACGGTGATTATCACCGGATCGGAAGACAACACATAATCTTCATACTGCAGCGGAGAAACCAGTGTGACAGTATATTTACCGGATTTCATACCGGTAAGATAGATCACACCATCCTTGTCATCATCCTTTTTATTCAGCTCCCCACCCGAAGAATTCTTGATGTTCACTTCAAATTCCACACCTGAAAACAGCTTTCCGGTTGCTTCGTTCGAAAACTTGATCTTCATATCTCTCTGAATGGAGGTAATGTTCATGAAAATATGTACTTCTTCTCCGGCTGCTTTAGCATCTTCTTCCTGCTGCTTTTCTTCCATGAGCTGTTCCTGCTCCATAGCCGCCATCAATCTGGCTGCCTCTGCATCAGCAATTGCCACTAATCCACTTTCGCCAATGACCGGAATATCCTCAAGACCTTCACCTACCTGTGCAAAGGTTTCAATCTGCTCCTGCCTTCCTCTGGCATTAAAATAAAGTGTACCGGTTACCACAAGCAGGATCACCACAATAAGCCCTGTGAACATGATCACATGATCCGTGGTTCCCAGATTCATAAACCACTGTGCGGCTCCCTTCATTCCGTGAGCGCGTCTGCGGTGGGAGGCTACATAGGAATGACGATCATTCTCGTATTCATCGTCCTCGTCATAATCTTCCTCATCGTAGTCTTCGTAATACTCTTCGTCGTCTTCGTAATACTCGTCGTCATCTTCGCAGTACTCGTCGTCTTCATAATACTCTTCGTCATCTTCATACGATTCTTTCTCTTCCGGATCGTATTCATCTGTCCCATAGTATTCCCCGTCTTCGTCTACCTCTTCATCGCCGTAATATTCATCCGAATCCTCTTCCTCATCATATCCGGCTTCTTCAATATCTTCGTAGTATTCTTCCGGATCTTCTTCGTCTTCGTATCCTTCAGACTCTTCCCCGTAGTATTCCCCGTCTTCGTCTATCTCTTCATCGCCGTAATATTCATCCGAATCCTCTTCCTCATCATATCCGGCTTCTTCAACATCTTCGTAGTATTCTTCCGGATCTTCTTCGTATCCTTCAGATTCCTCCCCGTAGTATTCCCCGTCTTCGTCTATCTCTTCATCACCGTAATACTCATCAGAATCCTCGTAATCGTCGTTGTAATACGCATCCTTGCGGTAATCATCCCAACCCTTACGTGTCGTACGCTGGCGTTCTTTCTTTGCTTTCTTTTTAAATAAACTCTTCATTCAAACCTGCCTTGTATTATTTTACTGATTTTCGCTAAATTTCGATAAATTCTTCTTTAAAAAATCCAGATATTCGTCTTGACATCTGAAGCGCTATGGTATATTATACCATTAATTTACAGTATGTACAAATCCATTTAATTCCTTTTCTAATTCTTTTGTAATAATTTGTTACTGGAACGAGGTACGAGCGAGCAGTAACGAAAGATTCGTAAAGTTTGAGCCGCAAATGTAAAGTTTATGTCAAATTTACCTGTAAAATATGTGAATTTTTGCAGAAAATATTGACGGTAAAATACAAATTCAGATAAACTCTACTTAATCCCTTACCGCAACCCACTCATTTGAACAGAAAGGAGTCCTGCCATATGATGTATATTCATTACTGCAAGAACTGTAACCGCATTTATATGCTCAACGGCCATAAGTTAATCTGTCCCCGGTGTACGGAACCGCTTGCCGAGCTTCGTATTTCTTATCTGGATTATATCGATCTGAACCTGGAACAGCGTGCCTCATTTCTAAAATCCTGTGCTGACGAAAGCCAGTTGTGTAAATTAAAGACCAATTACCGCATGTACAAGTACAGCAAGTGGTATAAAGAGTTACAGGCAAATAACCCGGATCATCTTCCCGTCACCACACTGCTTGCCCAACAGGTCAACGGTGATAAATAAAAATCCCCACAAGAATAATGACCATTCCAAACAGCTTACGCTTCGTTATTTTTTCTTTAAAGAAGAAATAGCTGAGGAACATTACCATTACATAGCCCAGTGATTCAATCACAGGGACATTGGTAAAATCCAGCCCGCTGTAGGAGGCAATGGTCATAAACATGGAAAGAAACATGAGACCATAACCGCAAATGACATACAGATTCAAATATTCACGGAGCGGAGAAGCATAGGTCTTCTCCGCACTTTTTTTCAATAAAACCTGTGCAAAAGAAGCTATCATTACAGAAACAATCAATATAATCAGATAGATATTCATTCTGCGCTCTCCTTTCCTGCTGTTCCCTGATGTTCTGCTGTTTTCTGGTGATCTGCTGTTTCCAGCTGTTCTTCGGTTTCCTGATGCTCTACGACCTGGTGATCCTCCATTTTCGGACGTTCTCCCGTGTTCAGCACGTAAATCCCAGCCATGACAAGTAAAATTCCAATCACCTTTCCGGGTGTAATCTCTTCATGAAAAATAAAAATCCCCCACACCAATGCCCACAAAAGGGTAATGGCCTTATTCGCATAGGCAACAGACAACTCAAACCGCTTAATCACCTGCTGCCATAGCAATGCATATACACCAAGCAGCAGTACCACAAGCCCCGCCGACAAAATCAGCTTCCAGTTAAGGAGCTGCCGAACCAGTTCTTCTGTCGTTCCGGCATCCTTCGGTAAAAAAGAAGAAGCCAGCTTCTGCGTGAGACTGGTGAAGCTGTATATCAGAAATACAACTTGAAGCATCAGGAAATCTTTCCACTGAATTTTCTTTTTCATGGTCTGTTTTCATCCTTTTTCATTACTTATATTTTTTGATGTCTGGGGCAAAAACCCCCGACTTTGATACCTGTTTTGTATCGCTTACTTTGCATCATCACTCCAGGCCTGCCGATCCTGCATGCCCTGTAATGTAAATTTCGAATTACGGATTCCACACCGCAATTTTTTCATGCAATGTATCAAAATCATAGTGATCAACGATCCGGCGCATCTCTTCGAGATATTCATCAATTGTTTTTTCTTCCGGCTGCACATCTGCTTTCTGCAGGTTCTCTTCTGTATTCTGCGATGCAGTCTGTCCGGCCGTTTCTTTACTCACACGGTAGCTGCCAGACGCAAAGCATTCCGTCATAAAACGGTTGAACCTCGGATGATAATGGCTGTAATCCGCATAATGGTTCAGATCACAGATAATCTCTTCACATGCCGGGAAAAAGTACACCGTCACATTATCATAAGCATTCAGTCTTTCGGTAATATAACGGTACTCCTCGAGAGTTGCTTCCAGATGATTCTCTTCCAATACATCATTCCAGTACAAAATACTGTACGGTGGGAAAAAGATCACAAACTCCGTATCCGGATTTGCCTCAATATAAGGGCAGATATTGGCAGAAAGATTGGCTTCCACCGGTGACACATACTCGTCCTTTGGAGTTTCCGTTTCCACCTTCTTGGGCTGCTCATAATTTTGCAGCACCCAGTCCTCATTGTAGTACTCTTCCGTCCACCAGCTTGCATAAATATGAGACCAGTTCGTCGGTTCAGGGTCTACCAGGGGACGAAGCACATACTGCAGAAGCACATCTTTATTCAGAACATATTGTATATCGTTCAGCAGATTATTATCATAAAGGTATTCCGGAATCGGATACTTGGTCTGTTCCACATCCCCGGTATAGGTAATCACATCCACGCCTAAAAATACCCTCTTAACCTCCCGTTTCTCTCCGTTCCACCTGCTGTTAAAAATCAGCTTCATAATGTTGGACTGATCCTTCGGAAATGCCCCGCTGTAACTGAGCTTCGCTGTTTTCAGTCCCATCAGTTCCTCAAACCAGTCGGTTTCAAAGTTGACCGTCATGGAGGAGCCCAAAATCACACTGTCATATTCCAGGTGCTCTGCCATTCCCGGATTCTGCGTCAGCTGATTATCCACTACATAATTGAAATTTTTTAACGGCTTATGATAATGGAAAAAGGGATCCACATAAACAACAAGTGCGATCATCAGCACAAATGCTGTAAGCACGAACGTAATAAATAAGAGCAATAATTTTCTGTACCTTTTCGTATGACCGCCTCCTAAAAGTTGAAGTATAAAAACGTGCTGACTCCCGAGAAGGAAATCACACTCCACACAAACAACACTGCCGCAAGCAGAACCACTGCGGCGTTCAATCTGCACTTCTTTGCAATCTGCACGGCATTGGGGGAAACCCAGATGAACAGCAGGCATACTATGAGAAACAGCACCATCACATAAAAATAGCTGTCCGGCAGCCGATCCAGATGAAGTACTTTAATCACATACCAGAATTCATCCAGATTAAAGGCCTCTGCAATCGAGCGGCTCACCTTTCCGGTTCCGCCCGTCAGGAGCCTGCGAAGGAACTGAACCCCTTCCTTAACCGAGGATGCCCGGAAGAATACCCATGCAATATTGACATAGAGGAAGGTCAAAAGCACGCACACTCCATGAGACAGTCTCCGAAGCATTCTGTGGTTATGGTTATCGCTATTGATACAGCTTTCCCTGACCGTTCTTCCCTCAGCCACCTGTGCCTCTTTTCTCCTGCTGTAACCCGAAGCAGCACGGGTAATGACGTAAAGTGTGCCATGCATCATGCCCCAGACAACGAACTGCCAGCCGGCGCCATGCCAGATCCCGCTTACTAAAAAGACAATCAGGAAATTCACATACATCCTGAAAGCACCCTTCCTGTTTCCACCAAGCGGAATATACACATATTTTGTCAGGAAATCCGTCAATGTCTTATGCCAGCGCTTCCAAAAATCCATAATATTCACTGCTTTATACGGCGAATCAAAGTTCAACGGCAGGTCATAGCCGAAGAATGCCGCAACGCCCATGGCAATATCACAGTAACCGCTGAAATCAAAATATAACTGCAGGGTGTAGGACAGCATCACCACCCATGCGTCCACCGCATGGAGTGCCGCCACATTTTCAAATCCTGCCGCAACAGCCTGTCCCAGGGTATCTGCCAGAATCACCTTTTTAAATAAGCCAAGGGAAATCAGAATCACATTGCGTAGAAGCTTCTCCCACCATTCGTCCTTTGTTTGTGTAGAGCATAACGCTAAATTTTCAAAAACTGCCCGTGTCCGTTTTTTCTTTTCTTCTGTCAATTTTTCATTACTTCGCTGCTCTATGGGCTTTTCATCGCTCCTCTGTACCTGAAAATCCTCCGGCAGCATAATCGGACCCTGCATCAGCTTAGGGAAAAAGCTTACATATAACCCATACTCACTCATTCCCATCGGCACAATATTCCTCCGATAGGTTTCCACCAGAAATGCAATCTGCGTAAACGTAAAAAAGCTGATTCCCGGTGCATCCAGTTCTATTCCCTGAAGTGCAGGAAGCAGCCGTGCATATTTAAAGAAGCCCAGTACTGCCACATTCAGTACAATTCCGGCTCCCAACATGCATTTTCTCCTTCTGTTGAAATCATCCGGCACCGAACCGGTTTTTTCTACGGACTTTGCTACGGTCTTTTCTGCGTTTTTTTCTACTGCCTTTCCCCTTGCTGTCTTCGGCTTCTTTGCCAGATCCCTGTACAGAAAGCAGCCCCATACGTAATTCACGATGAGGCTTCCAAGCAGAACCGGAAGACACTTTGGATAATTCCACCCATAGAAAACGAGAGAAGCCACAATCAGGCAGACATCTGCCCACTGCCTTCCCAGGTATCTTCTGCTCACCCAAAACAGAATGAGCACAATCGGTAAATATGCAAATAAAAAGGAAAATGAATTAAACACCATATGTATTTTTCCACTCCGTAACAATCTCTGTCACTTCCGGATCTTCATAGATTACATAGCCGTCCATCCTGGCCTTGCAAATCAGTCCGCAGGCTTCCGGTGTCCGGTCCATCTGCTGATCCTCCCGGAAAACCAGATACTGACAGTATTCCTTACGTGTTTCTGTCAAAAGCTCTTCCATTGGAAGCACTTCGTTATTCTTAATAATGTCATGCACCGGCTGATAATAGCCCCACTGCTCCACCAGCATATCCCTTCCATAGGGCATACGGATCGTCGCATCGTACTGGCGTACGAAGTGAATCATCTCATCCGGAAACAACGCAGTAACCATATCATCTGCATCCTTGTTTCCAATATAATCGCATACATGAACTACGGAATCCGGAATATGATACAGATTCTCTGCTTTAGAAATATAGGTTCCATGATAAACGTATGTGCCAAGCAGAATGATACATGCTCCGATCACAACCGTTCCGGTCTTCCGGAAACGCGCAAACAGGGAACACCCGCCATAAACTGCTACCATTCCTATCGGGATCGTCCAGATCACGCGGTAATAGGTCTCCCCATCCAGACCTGCTGCCACGAAGAGCTTCCGGCTCAGGGGAAACAGGAATACCAGCAGGATCAGAATCGGTGCGTAAACAAATAAAGCCCGGATCGTCCTGTCCTTTTCACGGAACAACAGATAAATCCACGCAAGCAGGGAAAGCACGAACAATCCCCGGAGTCCTGTATACAATTTAAAAATCACAAGGCTTTCCATAAAAATTCCAAACATGTGCACAAGCCCTTTCCATTTCTATACCTCTAACCAGCTGATATGAATCCAATCAACCCCTGATCATATGTTTACATCCAGTCATTCCTGTCATAACTCGCAACTATTCAGATCCATGCAAAATTGCTTTCTACAAATGTTCCTATTCATACAAAACAGCAATTTTATATAGCTAAGTGACCACATACATATAACTTAATCTGCGAATCAGAAACTTTATGAATGGAGTTCCAAAGCATTACCTACTTACAACATCATATACAATATGACATAAATTCCACCAAGCACACAGCTTAGTCCAGCATAGATCAGATTCCGGAATCTGCGGCTCCGGATAGCCAGCAGCACACCGAGTCCCACCGTTAGTGCGCAGCTTAGTAATACCGCAAGGGAGCTGCCCGCCCCTGCCGCCAGATTAAGCAATGTAAGCATCATCCATAAACCGGCTCTATTCCATCCCTGAATCTTCTTTTGCTTTTTTGTTTCAGAAGGAGTTTTCACCGCCAGACCAATCCTTTGCCGGTTTTCACGCTCCTCTTCACGGAAAAGACAAAGAAAGATCCAAAACACCGCGGGAATAATGAAGTTACCTGCAAAGGACTTCCCCTGCCAGGTACGCGTCAGGAAAAAGGTCTCCGTTGTGTAAATCGACACATTCCCAAACATCTGCCAGAGTGCCATCAACACCATAAACATCGGAAGCAGGCGCTTTTTATTGCAGAACAGTTCACGCCCAATTTCATAATAGATCAGATATGTCAGTGGAATCAGAAACAGGGGAGCCACGCTGTGTGCCATAACAGTCGCATGAATGCCACACATGGTTCCGACAAAGGCCTCCCAGATGGGAAACAGTGCCAGTGCATGTCGGGCATCCAACGGCATACTTACTCCACGGTTCGGATCGATCCGGTACAGCGTATCGGTCTGCTGTGCGGTCAGAGCCTGTACCACATAATAAGCATCATCTCCGTCAAACGAAGCTCTCGTAAACGCCATGTAGAGTTGGAATCCGATAAGCAATAGAAACAGTATAAGAAGGATCCTTCCTTCCCTGGTATCATAGGGAGCCCTTCGAAACCATAAGAAATGATCTTTTTCCTTTAAGGCACCGGACAGGTTCGTTTTCCATGTCTTCTTCCCCCGGTATATCCAGAACCCATAACCGGCTCCTGCCCCTAAAATCTGCAGAACTGCATACAAAATCACCATTCTGGAATAGCCATGATAAACGGATAGCAGCATTACCGGAATTCCAACGATCTCCAAAAGAGCAAACAATAATAAATATCCAATTAATAACGTCACGCCTGTCGTCTGTAACCTCTCCGGCAGATGCCCCCTCTCAGGTGCTTTCCGGAACAGAAGCCCCAATCCCACAGGGATCACCATCAGCCAGAATACCAGACCAATCATTTTCAGTATGATCATTCTTCCTTCTCTCCATATAACTCATCCCATTCCTCACGGGGAACCGCCGTTACCGAGTCCACATGATAATAGAACTCATAAAACCGGTTGATCCAGAAATCCGGATCATCCGTCATATCCGAATCATGCGCCGTGCTGTAAGGATTCTGAAATTCTTCACGGAACCGGGGAATCACTACGCTGCCGCTTCCCCCATTGTCCTCACTGGCATTGACAATCAGTTCAATACGCTCGTTATTTTCGCGATTGATACGCCACAGGTTAATCATATTATCAAAATAGGTAAACATGAGCCACAGGCACAGTACCGCTGCCAGTCCGTAACGCAGTAAGGCCACCGTGAATTCCCTCTGATCACAGTCCCGGATTGCCTGGATGCAGGCAATGAAAAGAAACACTCCCACTCCATAATAAGCCCTTGGTGTCGGAGGCGGGATCACAATTAAGGCATAGCTGGATGCCAGTGCTACCAGCCCAAAGATGACCGACTCATTTGACACAACCGCTTTCCAGCTCTTCCACTTCTTTTGTAACACCAGAATCACTATCGCAATCAATAAAAGAATCAAGACTTCACCAAACAATTCCTCAATGGATACCGTAATCTTATAAAATCGGGAAAGCAGCTTCGCCAGCCCTGTAAAAGTCTCATCCGTATCATCCACACGGCTCCGGATTCCCGGGCACAGCACCATTGCCAAAAGCCCGCAGGCAACTCCGGCTCCCGAAGTAATCATATACGCCTGCATTCCTGTTTTTAATCGTGTCAGCCAGGATTCCCGGCTGTCGCCTTCCATAGTATCTGCGTTCCGATTCATCAGATAAATCCAGGTAAAGAAAATCCATGCCAGGAAAATGCCCCCCGAGGTATTCTCATTACACCATCCGGCTGCAAGTCCGAACACAAAGCCGATAATTGCCGTCAGCACCGGGTGCTTCATGGTATTCCCGGTTCGTTCGAGTTGATGGCGATACCATACAAGGAATCCGATCATAATGACACTTCCCCATAAATAATTACAGGAACCGCACAGCCAGAGCATGGTTTCTCCAAACCGCACCGAATATCTCCATACAAAAGTAAGGCTTAAAAGCAGGACAAAGATATCGTGCTTCTTCTTTCGCTTTACGGAAGCATAAATCAGCAGAACAAGAGCCACAAACATCACACTGTTTGCAATATTAAATACCCATTTATCCATCGACAGGAACACACGCAGATTAAACTGTCCGATCACTCTGCAGTTATGATACATGTATTCTGCATACTGCTGCTTTATAAGGTCCCACAGGGATCTCGCCTCCTGTACCTCTAGTGCATACGCATAATCATCCGTATAATAAGGAGTCAGAAAATTATAAATGAATATCATGAAAAAAGAGAGCAGTACCGTACCTGCAAAAATCCCTTTCCGATGGTTTTCCCAAAAAGAAGTCATTGTCTTTTCCTCCGCAATATATCAGTCTATTTTAGCACGACTCAGGCCTTTATTGCAACGCTATTAACTTGACGCCCTATAAAATCAATGTTAGGATATAACTTGTATCAGAACAAATTTCAAAAAGATCCAAAGAGGAGATTTGACATGTCAGTAAAATATCATAATTTTGGTGGAGTCATTGGTTGGAATCTTCAGAAATATTTCCCCAACCTTTCTTCCGACAGCTATCTGAAGCTTCAGCGTTCCACCAGAAATAAATTACAGCAGGAATATATCGATTATTTCCTGTCTACAGACGAGCCGCCGATGCCGCTCGTGGTTAACCTGGAAACCATCAATCGCTGCAACAGCACCTGTTCCTTCTGTACTGCAAACAAAAATGCGGAAAAGCGCCCATACAGGCGTATGGAGGATTCTTTATTTTACAGTATTATTGACCAGCTTGCTGACTGGGGATACACCGGCCACCTGACACTTTATGGTAATAATGAGCCTTTTCTGGACACCAGAATTGTAGAATTCCATAAATATTGCCGGGAAAAGCTTCCTCACAGCTTTATTTTCCTTTCCAGTAACGGCCTGCTTCTTACCGTAGACAAGGTAAAGGAGATCATCCCCTATGTAAATCAGCTTATTATCAACAACTACTGCAGAGATATGAAGCTGCATGACAATGTGAAAGAAATTTATGAATATGCAAAGTCCCATCCGGAGGAATTCAAGGATGTCGAGCTGCTGATTCAGATGCGATATATGGATGCCGTATTGAGTAACCGCGCCGGAAGTGCACCGAATAAAACGAACGACGTTAAAATTATCAGGGAAACCTGCCTGATGCCTTACACCGATATGTTTATTTTCCCGGACGGCCGCATGGGAATCTGCTGTTGTGATAACTTCGAAGCAACCACATTGGCAGACCTGACAAAGACACCGTTAAAGGAAGCCTGGAATTCTCCGGAATACCGGAAGCTGCGCAAGGATATCCGGACAAGCCGTGCAGACTATGCTTTCTGTAAATACTGTGACTTCATCGATGCCGGACTACGTATGGATACCGTAGATGATACATTACATCACCGAGAAGCCAATCATGGAGCAAGACAGTCCCTGTTCCGTAAATAAGAACAGACATTGAAATTAAAGATCCGTTGTAACTGTTCAGTACCTTCACAGTTACGATGCAAAATCCATTCCAAATCGGCTTCGCCGATGGGATTTTGCATTACTGAATCATTATCTTACGGTCTCAGCAGTAAATGCTTCGACCTGTACTGAATAGTTACGAACCGTTTTCTTAAAACAACAGACATTAAAATCCCCGATAATCTTTTGATTTATCGGGGATTTCTTTATCTCTTAAACTAATGATATCATGTTCATTTTCTTATTTTCATATTCCTGCCATAATATATTTACCATAATCATACATCAGGGTGCGGGAAATGACACAATGACACTCTGTTTTCTTATCGGACGGAGCAGTCCTCTTGTTATTGAAGGATGCGAACTGCATAAATTTGTGCGCGATCCAGCCCATTGGTTGCCAGGATTTCAACACGCAAAGCCACCACGTTTTGCAAGGTCAGCTTATGCTCGCAAAATCGCTGGTAGTTCCCAAGGATATTTGCAGCCTCACGCCATTCGCAATCCTCGGATAATTTGTACAAAATCCGATAGTCCTTTACAACTGATGGAATCACATTAGCCGAATACCCTCCCCACTGACAATTGGTATCCCCCTGAAAAACCGCGAGGAAGTTGTCAAGGGAGGAATCGAAAATCAACTGAATCGAATGGACATCGACAGCTTTGTCCCACTCAAACTCCAGATATTCCGGTTGTTTAAAATCGGTTGCCTGGGAAATCCACAAATTAGGAAGGAAGGTCGGTCGTGCCGTTTCGCCTCTGACATTTTCAGGAAGATATACCGGTTGTTCCGGATAAATTTTCAGGCAATAGGAAGGTTCTTCCCAAGTGTCAACCATATAATCCCAATCACGGTTTTTTGTAATCTGAATACACCCCGGATTCTCAACGTTCTCCTTGGAATGGCGATACATCGCTTTCAGTCCCACCGGCGCATTGTTGCCATAGCAAAGGGAAATCTCGGGGTTTTCACTGATCACCAGAAAATGCCACCCCTTTTGAAGCACCTTCAGGTTACAAGGGATGTTTACAGAGACGCCCTGTCCTTTTTCGATGTCAACCGTTCCTTCTTTGAGCACTTCATAAGGGATGGTAGACAGCTTGGGGCGGCCGCTCATCACAGCATAGTGAAGGCGTGTATTTGCCCCCGCGTCAACAAGGATTTCTAAGCTCTCAAGCTGTTTTGTTACCACAGGAAACAGATAGCAGCAATCCATCGTAACCGGCCACTTTCCGTCGATACGCCCGACGCCGGGCCCGGATAGTGTCGATGAGGCGGAGATTCTCGCTGACTGCGCCAAATCGTTTGGATTCCGATAGGGATTTGAAAAGATAGTATGATCTACCCGGTGCAAAAGGGCATGAACCTTGTCAATGTGCTCCGGATCGGCAGCCTGCCGGACCGTCAGTTCTTCCCGGCAGCATACGGTTGCTGCAGCCGCGACTGCTTCACCGAACTGAAGGCAGGTCCACATGTTGCGTATTCCGCATAAACCCAGATGAGAAACGCTGATATTACGTCCGGCAAGAAAGAGATTCTCCACGTTCTTTGCATAAAGGCAGCGCAAGGGCACCTCAAAGGGCCCCAGATGATAGGTGTGGGTATTAGCAAAATCCTTGTGAAAAATTCCATCCCTGGCATGGTCATCGTAGCCAAAACCACCGTAGGCAATGCTATCGTAAAATTTTCGCTGTTCGTCGATATCCGTCTGGGTATAAATATAGTCGCCGATGAAGCGGCGGTTTTCACGTCTTCCTGGCATTGTGGAAACCCAGTCCAGGTCATACGTTCTAAGTTCCTCTCGTAAAGAGGACCGGTTTTTGATGTAGTCCCAAACCGCATAAGCGATATGGGTGAGTTCGGTGCGAATTTGGCGCATGTCCGTAACCGTGTCAAGGGCGCCTCCCCATTCCATCCACCAAAAGCCCGTTAGGCTGTTCATAAATGTAAGTTCCAGGCCGCGATGCTCCAGATCCTCTTTTTCAAACCGATACTTGACCCAGTCCGGAGAATGGAAAACCACCTCCCGTCCGATATCCTTCGCCCGCAAACGTGTCGTGCAGCCGTTCTCCCACTTTCCCCCTTCACCGGCGTACTCCTCACCAAAATCACTGCTATTCTCATGCCCCTGCATGTAAGGGACACCGGCCAGGAACGCAACCGTTCCATTACCGGTGCAATCAGCAAAAAACGACGCCCGAAAATGGATGCGTTGTTCGCTTTCGGCACTGTACCCGGATACCTCCGCGATTTTCTTCCCATCCTCAGTCATTTTGACCGTATCAATAGCAAGGTGGAGAAAAAGCTCCAGGTTCTTTTCACGGTATACAGCGGTCTGCATTGTGAGGTCCCACAGCTCCACACCGTTTTGTGGATTGATGTACAGGTTATTAAGAATCAGTTCCTCGGCTAAGCCGGTCTCCCGTCGATAGATAAAATTCTTATCCACATAATGAGCACCGATCGGGGTGGTCTGCATTTCCTTGCTCATGTTACCGCCGAGGCACCCCCGATCATTTACAAGTGCCGTTTTAAGACCATATCTGGCTGCCAAAACAGCGGCAGCCAGACCTGCAGGTCCCGCCCCCAATACAACAAAATCAAATTTGTATTCAAGTTGGGCAAGACCCTTCCCCTGTTTCCAGGTGCTAATGATTTTTTCCCGCATCCGATCTTCCTCCTGCTATAGCAGACCTGCCACTCTCGTGACAGGCCTGCTCAATTATACATTATTATGTTATTTAATATATCCCATAGATTGAAGAGTTTCTCCAGCCGCATCGAGATAGGATTGATAGCTATATACTTCTTTTAGTGTCTTCACAAATTCATCATATTCCTCAATTGGCCGACGCCCATAGATAAACTTAATCAGTTCCTCCTCTGCGAAGGTTGCCGCGTCAGAGGCCACAAACCCTTCCGGGAAATCTACAAACCCGTTAAGGCATTTGATTCGAGGCTGTGCCGCCGCAAATTCGATAACATCACGGCTCATTGGATTACGAATGATAAGGTATTTACTTTCGTCGCCACGGCCGGTAAACTGGTAATTGTACAGATAGGCCTGCAGATCTGATTTCTTCCAAAGATCATTGTTGATGAGCTCCACTTCACCGTCAGCGTTTACCTGATGATACGTTCCTTCGGGACCGTAGGCCACCAGACGATTGCCCTCCTCGGTAGAAAGATAATTTAAGACCTTAAACAGCGCTTCCTTTTTCTCCGGTGACTGACTTAATGTAGCCGGAATCGCGAACATGTGGACAGGTGTGCCAATTTGCCATTCACCGTCCAGTTCTTTACCATTTCCTCCTCCAATTGTTCCCATCGGTTTCCAGGATGCATCCGGGTTGACCGCCTTGGCCTGCTCGATATGGATGTCCTTGGCAAACAGGCTCCACTCGATACGCGTCATGCCCACCTTACCCTGGAATGCTTTATCCTGTACCGGCTGGGAGCCGGTGTTACCGAAGAGCTCCGGATCGATTACGCCGGCATCAACAAATTTCTTTGCTTCCAGGATAGCATCCTTGATGTCCGGATCCGTGACAGTCGAAACCAGATTTCCATCCTTAACGTAAATGCTGGGCAAAGCTCCCGAGTTAGTCGGAAGAGCAACGCCATATGCTCCGAAGATGGCTGAGAAAGCGCGAAGTCCATTATTGCCGGTAAGGGCGAAAGTATCATTCTTCCCGTTTCCGTCCGGATCATCGTTCGTGAAAGCTACGGCCACATCGTAGAGCTCGTCTAAATTGGTGGGAATACTAAGACCCAGATGATTCAGCCAGTCCTCCCGAATAAACGACATACAGTATTCAAAGGAGATCGGAACAGGAATTCCATACGTTTTACCGTCAACGACGCCCATATCCAGCGAATCACCCAGCCAGTCCTTCACCGTACTCAGTTCATTCTGGTATACATCGGTCAAATCCATAACCAGGCCTTTTTTTGAATAGTTTCGTAAAAGCTCCTGATTCACCCAGAACATATCCGGGTAATCGCCGGTAGCAATACGGGTATTGACAGTGTTGATATAATCGCTGATATCATCATAGCCAACCAGCTCAATGTTGACATTAAGCCGCTTAAGTATTTCTGCTTTGATGATATCATCGTCCTGAGCGGGTAATCCGCCGCCCCATCTGATGATCTCCAGCGTCACGGGTTTTTTGTCCGAACCGCCGGCATCAGCGCTTTGGCCATCCCCCTTGCTTCCACCGCCCCCGCAGCCGGTTAAGCACCCCATTACGAGGGTCAGCGTAAGAATCATAGTAATCAAGCTTTTTCGTTTCTTTTGATACATATACAGTTCCTCCTCTTTTTTTATGTGTGTCAGGCAGTTATTAAATGCCTGCGACATCCTTTTCATCCCTTGACGGCTCCGGTGGTGATGCCGCTTACATAGAAGCGTTGCAGGAAGGGATACAACGCGACAATAGGCAGACTTGCTGTAACGACCGAGGCCATTTGCAGGGTCATGGTCGGTACAACCTGGTCCGCATCGACCACTTGTTGGTTGGCAGTCAGGATATTTCGTACAACTACCTGAAGCGGCCACTTATCCGGCTTGGTAATGTACAAAATTGCCTGCTGAAATTCATTCCAATGCTGGACTCCGTAGTAAATCGCAATTGTAACCAGAATCGGCTTACACAGCGGCAGCACGATTTGCAGGAAGCTGCGGAATTCGCCCGCTCCGTCAATTCTGGCGGAATCCAGTAATTCCGACGGTATATTTTCCATAAAATTCTTTAGTATGATTAAATACTGTGTCCAAATCACTTGCGGGATAATCATCGACCAAAGGGTATTGACTAACCCTGCCTTTTGTACCACCAAATAGGTGGGAATCATACCGCCGTTGAACATCAGCGTAAGAACAACCATGTTAATGAAGAACTTCCTCCCCGGCAATTTTTTTCGGCTAAGCGGGAAAGCCATCAGCGCCGTAAAGAAAACATTGAGTACCGTGCCGACGACTGTAATAAAAGTGCTGACCTGGAACGATCCCGATAAGGTCGACTTTTGAAACAGCGTTTCATATGCATCAAAGGAAATGACACGCGGAATGACTAAAAATCCTCCGTTACGCATAACCTCGGTATAAGGTGTCAGCGATGCGGAAATCACAAATAGCATCGGAAAAAGGATGGAAAATGCAACAAGAAAGAGAATTACATAAATCATACCGTCAAAAATACGGTCTCTCCTTCCGCGCACGCCAACATTCCTGCTCAGTACTTCTATTTCAGATGAATTTTTGCGCGGCCTTTGCATTACTTTTGTTTTCATCACCAGATTCCCTCCCCTGTCACCTTTTTGGAGGTATAGTTAGATAGGAGAACCAGTGTACAGGAGATGACACCTTTAAACAGTCCTACCGCTGATGCCAGGCTGAAGTTGAGCTGTTGAAGGCCGGTACGGTACACCCAGGTATCAATGATTTCACCAACGGAACGAACCTCCACATTACTCATGACATACACTTGCTCGAAGCTGGAATCCAGCACCGTACCGACGCGAATCGTCAGCATCATGGTAATCACCGACATAATGCCAGGAAGCGTAATATGCCAGATACACTGCATGCGGGAGGCACCATCCGTTCTTGCCGCCTCATACAATGCAGGATCAATGTTGTTAATCGCTGCTATGTAGATAATCGTGCTGAAACCGGTCGTCCTCCAGATCGATGAAATCACAAGCAGGGAGCGAAACCATTTCGTGGACGTCAGGAACGGGACAGAACTGCCGGTGAGCTCGACAAGCCAGCGATTGATCAGTCCATTGTTTTGGGAAAGCAGGGCCATCATAATCCCGTATATAATTACCCAGGAAAGAAAATACGGAAAAAAGCTGACCGACTGAACAAAGCGGCGATATCGCTGCCCCCGGCATTCAGTCAGCAAAATAGCAAGTATGATGGGTGGAAAGATACTGAAAATCAGCATATAAAAGCTGATGCTGAAAGTATTTTTCATAAGAGTTCCAAAATAGGGTGAATCCATAAACAGCTTAAAATGTTTGAACGCGGGAGTTGCCCAGGGGCTGCCGATAATGCCGCCCGTAAAGTCATAATCCTTGAACGCCAAAGTAACACCGTACATTGGCATAAAGCGGAAAATTACATAATAAATGACACCTGGCAGCAACATAAGATAGAGTACACGATATCTTCGCAGCCGTCCAACCCATCGGCTAAAACAGGCTTTTGCCGTTATTTCTTTTGCCGTTATTTCCATTGCAGTACACCTCCAGAATTTTTTGTATCTTCATTATAGTCGGTTTTGTTTACAAAATATATACAGTATTCTTGTCAAAATGTCAGATATGTTCTCCAATATCACCGGATTCTTCGTAATCTGTTGCATTCCTTTATAGCAGCAGGTATAATAGGAACAGAACCTGATGAATTGGAGGTATTCTCATGTTTTCACAAGCTGGGACAAAACCGCTGCACGTTGTGGTTGTGGATGATGAACGCCCAATTCTGGATGAACTGCGCCTGTTTGGATGGCAGGAATGCGGTGCGGAGCTGTCCGGCGTGTTTACGAATGGCGCTGAAGCTTTGGATTTTTGCATAGACAACGAGGTAAATGTAATTATCTCAGATGTGGTAATGCCTACTATGAACGGTCTTGAGCTTTTGGAGCGCATCAAAAATATAGCCCCGCACATCCAGTTTATCGTATTGACCTGCCACGAGAGCTTCAGATATGCCCAGGAAGCACTGCGTTCCGGAGCCCTTGATTATATCGTGAAGGCCAATATGAATGATGAGGACCTCGTGTCCGCGATTGGCAAGGCGAGAGCCGCGATCGAAGAAACCTCTCACATTCAGAATAGCATCGAAGAAAAACATCAAAAGGAAATCACTGCTTTATTCCGGCAGCTGATTGGCCCCGACGCCGACTGCACGGCAATTCAAAAAGCCATACAGCGGCTTTTCCCTCTTAAATTTCCCTTATATCTGCCTTTATTTTATGTTCGTTTCACCGATGAATTTGTTCCAACCACACAGCAGGAAATTGTATCTCTTCTCTACGAAAGCAATCTCCCTAAGCGGTTTGACAGCGAACTCATTCCTTTATCCAGGAAGCAGCTTCTTGGAATATCCAACTGCTGGACAAGGGAACGTATTGAAGCATATATTCTGGAGATGCAGCGGGTGTTGGCCGATAGCATCCCATATCCGGAAATCGGTATCCATGTCTATGGGTCGATTGGCCAGCCTTTACAGGATATTCATCAGATCCGGCATTATTTGCTCGCATCGAGAAAATGGGACGACCTGTTCTTTTTTGACCAGCGGAAGATCCTGTTTGAACCGCCCGAATCCGCCCCTGTCTCCTTATCGGAAGAGGAGCGGCAGGCAATTTTAGAGCAATGCAAAGAGCACTTGGGAGACCCCCGGTCTTTGTTCGCCTTTTTACAGGAACAGCTGGATAATATCAACAAAAATGTCTTTTGGGATCCCTCCGACCTCAAGCGTTTTCTGGTATGGTGGTTCACGGCACTGCTCGGCCGAAGGATTACGCTGGATCGAATGGCTAAAATCAGCGAAAAGATTAACCACTCACAAACGATTGATGAGGCCATCGACAGCCTGTGGTATTTTTGGCTTCAGTACACAGCCGAACAATCCCTGCAGCATCCGGAAATCCGCAGGGCACTGGAGCTCATCAATAAGCATCTGGATCAGCCAATTACACTGCAGTTCATTGCCAAACAGGTGGGCTTAAGCTCCCACTACCTGAGCCGCCTTTTCCACGCGGAAACCGGAAAGCCTTTTAATCAATACGTTATAGAGGCCAAAATGCAGCGGGCCGCGAAGCTCCTGCGTGAATCCACAATGAAGGTCTATGAAGTGTCAGACAGTATCGGAATTCCCAATTACCGATATTTCGCGGCGCTGTTCAAAAAGCATTGGGGTATGACACCGATAGATTATAGAAAGAATGTGATGAAATGAGAGTACGGAGAAAGCATTTGTTCCACTGGGGACTCACCCAGCGTCTGTTCGTAATGACATCCACTATCTCCATTGCAGTGTTGGCCATCATGGCTTTATACGGCTATAATTCCGCTCATAAGGCCCTCGAACGGCAAATCGCCAGCAACATCTCCAGCTTGAACGACCGTACCCTCAGCTATGTTGACAGCTATGTAGAGAGTGCCCAAAGCCTTGGGCGTATGATTGCCGCGGATCGTGGAACCGGCATCAGACAGTCTGAGCGTATCGGTATCTTAATTAACACCTTCAGTCAAACCCTCTATCCCGTCGCCCGCACTATTTATTATATACCTGCCAACGGTGAAGTAATTTCCACTCGTCAGACTTATTATGACATCATGGGAAATAAGATGCTGCCGCTGCTGGCAGAAAGTGCACAGGATAGTCTCACCGGCCTCGCCTGGAGCCAGCCGTATCACTCTCCTGTTTCCGGTGACACCGTTGCCTTTTCACTGGCTGTAGAGGACCAGCCAAATGACGAAAAGGGTGTCTTAGTCATAGAACTGGATCTGGGTTACATCAAAAATGATCTGGACCGTTTTCTTCATAAAGGGAACCAGTCTTATCTGCTAATGACATCAGAAGGGAACGTCATCCTTTTTAATCGTAATACAGATTTACTGCAATACGAAAACGACACCCTGCGCACCTCTATCGCACCGCAAATGATTGCCGAGCTGGCAGACTGCCCTCAGGGAATCTCCTATTTACCCAAAGAAGCTCCTTCCTTGCTCGTCACCCGTTCGCCTATCAATCGACTGGGTTGGTCGCTATTCACGCTTGTCAACAGCGACAGCATTTTTGCGGCGTACAACAAAACCCTGACCAGGACCTACATTAACGCCGGAATCCTGATTCTGGTGGTTTTGTTGGGTGTATGTTTCTTCTTAAGCCGCAAATTCGTTTCTCCCATTCGTGAACTGGATGAGAAGATGAGCCATTTTTCCAAGACGCAGCTCAATGAGCCCCTGCCCGTCAAAAGAAGCGATGAGATCGGTCACTTGACGGAAAGCTATAATCAAATGCTCATGCGCTTAAAACGCCTCATCCGGGAGGTTAAGCAAAGTGAAAAAGAAAAACAGAATTACAAGATTCAGATGCTGCAAAGCCAAATCAAGCCCCACTTCCTTTATAACACGTTAGCCTGCATCAGAAGCCTGGCGAAGCAAAACAGAATGGAGGAAATCCGTGAGACAATCTCCTCTCTGGTGGGACTTTTGGCTTATACCTTCGATAAGACGGATGATTTTGTAACCATCAACGAAGAAATTCAGTCACTCAAAAAGTATATACAAATTCAGCATATGCGATATGGAGATGTCTTCCATATAGAATATCAGATCAGTCCCGATACCAGCGAGTGTTATTGTCCAAAGCTCACGCTGCAGCCAATCGTTGAAAACGCAATCTTTCATGGAATCTTCCCCGCCGAGGAAAATGGAGCTATCCGAATCGAAACAAAGATTTACAACGAAGAATTGCACATATTTGTAAAAGATAATGGGATTGGATTTAGTGCAGACCGATTTGAGAAGATATTGGCAGGTATCGAGCCGGACAACAATTCCAATGCATTCAATCATGTAGGACTTAAAAATGTAAACAACCGGATTATTCTTAATTATGGAGACACTTACGGTATTCATATTTTATTACAAGAGGAGGGAACCTGCATTGAGATAACCTTGCCGGTTAAAAGGGAAAAAACTTGAATTGCTAAGAATATACCTGATAATTACGGCCTCGGAATAAAAATTTTCCCCTGAAATCCCAAAACTTAATAAATAGCACCGGATTCATAATCATTCGACATGCGCTTGTTGGCATAGTATAGGATAAAATCACCCGCATAGAAAGAAAAGGTCGACCCCTTATAGCTGCTTTTTTGGAGGGGCGGCCCCTCCATGGTCCACATCGAACAGTTCCCGTTGTTCAGATGGTTTCCGGCATTGATATAGCTCAGTCTATGCCTGCCGTCCGGATCTACTGTCTCTATCGTGAAGTTCACGATGATATAGCCGTCCGTCAGCCAGAAGTCTTCATCATAATCCACGCCGTATTTATCTGCATAATCCATTTGCTAACGCAAGAACATGGGCGGGAATAAGCCCGATAAGCATAACAATGTAGGTAAATCCAATATAGGCGGTGGGCTGTCGGGTACAGCTTCTTCCTCGGATGGCTGTGGCTGCTCGTAAATCACATAATCCGCGCCGCGCAACCGCCCTTTGCTGTCGCGCTCTCTGCTGCGCCTGATATATCCGGCTTTTTCAAGTTCCTTGACTGCTTCGCGGATTGCGTCTATCTTCTCACGGTTGATATGCGCCAGCCCCGAAAGGGTATAATCCCAATCTTCGGGCAAGGACAGCATTTGCGACAAAAGCCCTTTTGCCTTTAAGGACAATTCCTTATTTCGTAAATGGTGATTGCTCATTACGGTATATCCCGTATTGCGCTCAACTCGGAAAACTGCCATTTTCAATTCACTCCTTTGCGGTGGTATCGTGGGCAATTAGAAAACCGATTTTGAGAGATTAAGGGTAAACTATCGGGGTATGCGGTTTTCGTGTTTGTAAAGCCTTGATTTTCAATGCGTTTCAAGCCTCTAAATGCCCACGCTGGGGGCTGTTTCGGGGCATAAAAAAACGGCGTTCCTATCTTCTCGTTTGAGAATTAGTAAACGCCGTTTGTGTTTCATAACACATTGCTTCTTATTCACTTGTATGGTACAATATTCTATCAGCGTTGGTTTTCCGGCAGGATTTCAGGCTGCATATCAGGTTCTTTGCCCATTTGTAGTAAATTAGTAGTATTTTTCGCCTGTTATCCTGCGGAATCCCTTGTTTTTCAAGGGGTTTCGGGGTTTATCAACGATTTTTATATAAAAATGTAAGATCGGGCAAATCTCTGTACTCTGATATTCTGCAGGCAGGTTCTGTTAATCGACCTCAGCTTCATTTCCTTCGTTATTCGAGGTTTCATGATATTCCTGTTCGGTATTGACACTCCAGATATTCTTCTTGTCCCTGCTTCCGGTTAAAATATTCTTGACTGTTTCAAAGGACGTAACCATAGAGTGGTCAATATTGTTATAACGATGCTGACCATTACGTCCAACACAGTACAGATTCTCAAATGAGCTTAAGTAATCCACCAGCTTATCCATCTCATCATAGGTATCAAAGTATGCCGGATAAGCTTTCTTCACCTTCTCCATATGAACATCCAAAACCACATCCGGACTGTCAATCAGACCAAGCTTAATCATTTCACTGACACCGATCTTCGCGAACTCTTCCTCGGTCATATTCCAGTATTCATCTCCTTCATTGACAAAATACTCAAGACCGATCCATACCGTATGCTCAAGATCCTTAATCATATAAGGAGACCAGTTATTATAAATCTGGAAACGTCCCAGCTTCACATTACGATCCTGTACATAAACCCAACAGTCCGGAACAATATTGTTCACGGTTCTGATATTGGTTTTATTCACCAGATTAATCTTTGGAACCAGAACACCAAGTGTCATATAATCACGATAAGGAAGTCCTGCTGCAATTCTTGCCGCATCCGCAGGTACATCGTTCATGCCGCCAACCAGATCCCTCACCGGCATGGAGGAAATGAAATAATCTCCTTCCATGGTGAACTCCTGTCCATCCTTTTCATAGGTCAGGGATGTCAGCATATTATTTGCATTCTTATGGACTTTGGTAACCTTCGCATTCTTAATGATTGTACCGCCAAGCTTCTCCACTTCTGCTGCTGTCACATCCCACAGCTGTCCGGGACCAAGCTTTGGATACTTAAATTCTTCGATCAGAGAGGTCTCCACTTTACGATTCTTTTTCTTAAAAATCTTTCCAAAGACATCCTTTAAGATAGCCACAATTGACAATCCCTTAACACGCTGTGCGCCCCAGGATGCGTCAATCTCGCTGGGATGTCTGCCCCAGAGATTCTCTGTGTAATATTCAAAGAACATGGAATACAGCTTACGCCCGAAACGATTGATATAAAAGTTCTCCAGATTCGTTTCCGGCAGCTTATGGAACATGGATCCCAGATAGCTGAATCCCACCTTTAACGTCGTAAGCAGTCCAAAATTCCTGAATGTTTCCGGTTTTAAGGAAATCGGATAATCATAGAACTTCGTATCAAATAAAATACGGGAAACACGGTGTCTTGTCAGCATGACACGGTCTTCCTTCTCCGGATCCGGTCCTCCCTTGGTTACCGGCATAGGACGATGCAGAATAATATCATCGTATGTCGGATGTCCCTGCATCGGAAGCATATGATCCCACCAGGCATTTACCTCAGGAATTTTGGAGAAGAAACGGTGTCCCCCCATATCCATACGGTTTCCTTTGTAATTGACTGTCTTGGAAATACCTCCAAAACAATCACTTTCTTCAAATACAATTACCTCGATATCCTTTGATTTCGTAAGTAATTCATAAGCTGCAGTAAGACCTGCAGGACCTGCACCAATGATCAGGGCTTTCTTCATTCGCGATTAACCGCCTTTCTATTATATATCTACCCCCGGAAAACCAAATGTCTGCTTTGCAGCCGCTTGGTTTTCTCTGAGGCTTTTTACATTCTCGATATATCTACATTACACTCGCAAATCCGCACTTCGTGCTCTCCATCCTGCTTCGCAGGATATTTGCTCGCTAATGAACCCAGAAAACCAAATGTCTGCTTCGCAGCCGCTTGGTTTTCTCTGAGGCTCATTATATCATATTTCTTGGGAAGCGTCTATACAGCTTTGGGACGGTTCCTCCAATACCATCATGCATAGATAAAACGGCATACACAGCATCAGGAAATAAACATACCGGAACTCTGTTGCCACGGGTGTTGCAATCATTACCGTTCCCCATAACAACAAACACGGAAGTGTATAAAGAAGTTTTCCTTCCTCCCGGCGCACCAGCACACATCCTATCATCAGCACTAAGATCCAGAAGGCAACTCCCATGCTCCATAACGTGCCATACACCGGTACCATGCTTCCGAGCTTTACAGCAATTTCTTTGCCCTTCACAACCAGGGGACCCCGGATCAGCGGTGTATGGGAAACACCAAGCTCCGTCGCACTGACTCCCTCTGCGTCAGCTACCGGATAATAGGAATCCGGATACCAGTATCCGTTTGTCTGCTGAATATAAGCCTCCAGATAATCACCCGGATATCGGATCAGCAGATCAAGCCATAACCTGAAAAATTCTTTTTTATGTGCTTCCAGATATTCCGGATGTCCGGCCCGGACAAGCTCCTTCATATTATCCGCGAATTCCGGATTATACAGGTTCTTCACGTGATTACGGTCAATGACCGCATCAATCAGTTCCAGTTGTTCCAAAGATAACTCCCTGTCATTGGCAAGAACATACGAAATCTGCTGAATCGGAATGCACAAAGACTCCACAAAATCCGGCGGTGTTACCCGGCATCCATTCATCACCGGATACTTCACCACAACTGCTGCAAGCAGGGAAACCGCCAGAAGTCCGATCACTTTCCGGTTCTTTTTCCAGAAAGAAGCAAAGAAAATTGGAACACATACCAAAAATGCGTACCAGCCATTCGAGCGGAACAGGCACATCATCGCCCCACTTAATACAAACAATACAGCATGCTGCCATTTCCCTCCATTCCGAAGCCTCAACAGCGATGTGATAAACACCAGCACAGCTGCTGCAAACGGAATGTCCTTCCAGACCGTAACTGCGTAAACAGCATGATATGGCAGGATTGCAAATATCAGAGCCATTGTGGTACACCATCCTGCCTTCAGATGAAGGAAACGCATGGATGACACAAAATAAGCAGCTGCAAATGCCATGATGCACATTTGTGCAAAAGTATAAAATCCCATGGCATATACCATATTTCCGGTTATTGCAAAGCCAATGGAATAAAAAACTTTTATCAGTAATGTATGTACCCAGGGATGATGATTGCTGTAAGAGACAATACCAAGCACCTGTTCTAGCTGATTAATACTGTCCGGCGTCATAATCCCGGGAAACTGATACAGGAAATAGGGCAGCCATCCCAAAAGACAGACAATGAATGTCGCGGCCAGCGGATGCATAGCAAAAGGATTCCGGCTTTTGACCGGTTTTCTTTCGCAGAAGAGTTCTTTCATCTTCTCCTTCTCCATAACCCAAAGAAACAGAAATTTCAGCAATGCATCAAACAAGACCCAGAAACCAATTGCAGCTGCCGCAAGGATAGCGCCCTGAAACATCCGGTTGGTTAACGACTCTATATAATGTGACGCATCTAACAGCATATAACACAGTGTATAAATCACTGCCAAAACTGCCGCTGTCACTCTCATTCTACGGTCTGCTTTCTGTGAATCAGCAGCTTTCCTGTAAACCTCCCGGTAAAAGAAAAATGCCAACAGAAAGAAGATCAGTGTAAATACATTCCCCGGCTCCATTCGTGCCGCTTTCATCAATGCCCAGGATGTTAAAAAACTTTCCCCGGCCTGTATGAAGATGATCCTTTTCTCTTTCAGCTTCACTACCCTGTCCCCTCACGTGTCGATCTCAAAATTCAAACATTCCCAAATACTATTTTCTATGGAAAAGATAATAGGTACTCACATAATTTCCATCATCAAACACATCCTCTGCAACCAGTTCGTATCTCTCCCAGATTGCCTCCGGATAACTGTCTTTTGCAAGAACGTATTCGGTCTGTCCTTCCCTGATATACCGCTCCTGCTCCTTATCGACCATATCTGAATTAATTGTCTGTGTCTGGAACCACTGGCATGTCGGTACAATATCACACACGGTATACAGACCCGCATCAAGACAGCCGATATTTAACAAAGTCGGATTATCCGACTGTTCTACAATCTCTTTAAAATGATACAAAAACAGGTCTTCGCGCTTCATCCTCATATAAGAAATATTAACCGAATTCAGATATACAATCAGTGCGCTTGCGCCAATCGCTGCCACCATAAAAATGCCCTGCAGCCACTTTGCATCAGGTCGGGCAGAAGCTTTCTTCAGCTTCCGCATCCCCCATTCTGCCAGCTTTCCAACCAGAACGAAGCCGCAGACCGTAAATACACCAAGCGGTAATGCATAATAGGGAAGCTCAGAACCTCCGATATAAATTCCAAAAAACAAAAAGCCAAAGAGAACCGGTACAAACAAGCGTGTCATCCACTTCTGTTTCTTTTCCAGAAGCATTCCGAACATTCCGGGAATCATCGCAATGTAATAAACAAAATTGACGCGGATCAGCCAGTACAGAATTTTAACCAGCGTATAAATTCTTTCTCCAACAGAAGGACCTGCACTGTCCAGATTACTGTACAGAAATACGTTAATATAAACATATCCCCAATACCAGTCATATAAGGCACCACGCACACCAAAATAAATAAGCCCCGGTAAAAACGGAACCGCCATCCCAAGCAAAAACCAGCCGCAGGACACAAATGCTCGTTTCACATCCTTCCGGATCAGGCAGGAAAAAGCCACCCACATCATCCAGGCAAAGAAAAATCCCAATACGGTAAATTTAATATTTGCAACCACACCTGCCAGGACACCTGCAACCACCAATGTCCGGCTGTCCATCGCCTTGTGCGGATATTCCTTCTTAAAATAACGGAGTCCAAAGTATAATCCCCAGACCAAAAACGGAAAACAGATTTCTTCCGCTGCGCCGCCCCAGTAAAAGCTATAAGAAGCGAACACCATAGCAAGTGGTAATGGTGCCAGGACAAGTGCTGTATTTCTTCTCATATAAAGAAGCAAAATCCGATAAATGCCCACCAGATCAAAGAATGACAGGATACATTCCATCACGAAAACTCCGGCAAATGTGGTATGGGAAATCAGATAACAAAGACCATATAAGAAATAAAGAAGGATTCCCTTCTGATCAAACACCTCTCGATAGGGAAGTTTCCCGTTAAAAATCGCCTTGCCAACGGAAAAGTAACTGTTTGCATCATCCCAGTTATTACATGGATAAAGAAACGAGGATCTCGTTGCCAAAAGCAGTACCGTCACTGCTGCCACGATAAAATATAAAAATATGCACAGGCTTTCCTGCTTTTGCTGATCCCATTTCAGACGCTTCATCGCATTTCTTCCCCTAAACAATTCTCAAACATCATCATATCAAATTTTGTATTGTTTCACAACAACTAGTACACTGAAAAATAAGTTTCTGATACATTGACGCTGAATGATTGTTTCATCTGCTGCAATTTACGCTACACCGTTTCACGAAAAAACCTCCAGACAGGTTGTCCTGCTGGAGGTTTTTGCATATCTAAACGTGTACATTTTTTATCCCTTTTCACACCGCATATGTACACAACTAAAGATATCTGCGCATTAATTCTTCTTCACCCTTCGGCTGATATGTCAGATAACGGGATGTAGAAGTCAGTGTTGTGATTGCTACGCCCCAGACGGCTGCCATTATGAGCCTCGACAATGTTGCTTTGAATTTATTCATTTCCTTTTCCTCCTTTTTACACAGAGAAGTAAAGCAATAATGTCTATTGTTGCCCATATCTGCGTTGATATCTCATATGTTCCGGCAAATACGAACACAGAACAGACCAGATACCAGACCACGAGCATCGCAAAGGACATGATTTTGTTTTGTTCCTTCATCTCCTCACGGATTCTCTTGTTCGGATTTTCTACCGGCGCAAACTTCGCAAAATGTATAAACGCCGTTGCTACCCCTATTGTAATGAGAATGTTCTGCGCAATTTCCGGAAGAAACAGCAGTCCCTTCATCATTCCAAACGAAAGCAGATAGCACAATATCGAAACAAAAAAGCACCGCACTCTGGTTTTTGCATGATATCCTCCGCAATAACCCCGAATACTCATGAAACACAGTAAGAAAACAACAGATCCAAAAAAATTCCGTAACGCAATTCCAAGCGCCATGATCATCAGACTTGTCAATGCCGTAGTTACAATAACCTCGATACCGAGGTAGTACAAATCCCAATCCTCTTCTTTAATCTGAAACTTACGGATAAACCTCATCGTGATTCTCTTGGCTAGAAATTCCGACACGTCTGCTTCCCCCTCCTTTTTCATTATTGTAACCGCAATTTTTTCATTTGAATAGCAGAATGTCAGCTTTTGCCCGATTTATGTCATATTTTTCTCTTGACAGCCTGTCAGAAGAAGATTTCAGCCCGAAACCAGCCTTCCGAAACGTTCAGATCAAATCTTCCTCCGTTTTTATCAACCAGCTCCTGAATACAGGAAATCCCAAATCCGTGTAACAATGCATCCTCTTTGGTTGTATAATTATGCCTGCCCGGTTTTTCCATTGCAGAATCCTTCACCGTGTTCCGGACACTGATATACAAGACACCCTTCGTTTTTATAAGTACCCGGATCTTTGGATTTTCTTTGACTTCTTTGGCTGCTTCAATCGCATTATCCATGAGATTTCCCAGAATCATTGCCAGATCAAGATCCGAAATCCTTGTTGTTTCCAGAACATCCATATCAATACCGATATCAATTCCATTTTCTATTGCAATCTCTTCCTTCATCAAAAGCAGGGTACTTAAGGGATTGTCTCCATATTTAAATTCCCTTACCCCATCCAGTTCCATCAGGAAATCTCTGGTATAATTCTGTGCTCTTTCATAGTCCTTCTCAAGCAGCTGCTGCTCAATGACTACCAGACGGTGCTTCATATCATGCTGTGTCTTACGGACCTTCCTGATATTTTCATACTGCTGCTTATAGGTCTGCTGCTGGATAATCATCTGTTTACGGAGAAAATCGCTCATTTTCTTCTGCTGCTTTCCCCGGTATGCATCATAGGCCAGCTGGAAGCTCATAAAGCACAGCGCGCAGACCATCAGAAGCAGCCACACCATCCAGACAATATCCGAAGTCTGCCTGTAAAAATGCACAAGAGTCTGAAACAATGTTGTACCTACGGATATCGTTATAAGCGGAAATACAATAACCCACACTCCTGCTCTTTGTAATACCATGATTTTATCCCTGAAAATTCTGGAAAGAATCACCAGAATGACCAATACGACCTTGGCCGTAACAATCATGGCAATCCGCAGAGGATTGCCCTCAGCCACAAGTACCGTCGCATCTACATGAAAAAGATTCACGAAAGTGTTCACTGCAAGAACACTCGAACCAAGAAGGGCAACATTATATACTGCAATCAGAAAAAGCTTCCAGTACCACATACCCTCCAGAAAAAGCATGGTGTACCCGAAGGCAATCACAAAATCAATAAGAACCGTATATTGGGAAAATAATGCAAATTGATCTGAAAAACCAATACTTGCCATAAGCAGAAGAACCGCTGATACTGCTCCCGGAAAATCAATTTTCCTGCTATACTTTGGCCGACAAAATATCTTTAAAAATACAATCCACAGCACCGATTCACACAGATTAGCCAGTATCTCCATTTAAGTCATCTCCATCGGATTCCATATAACTTCTCAATTTTTCAAGAAGCTGTTTTTCAAAATGCGGACTAACGAATTTCTTTATTCCATTACGTAAATAAACATTTTTACCATCAAACCGCTCTATAAACTTCACATTGACAAGATAACTCACCTGAACACGGACAAAACCATACTTTTCCAGGGTATGCTGAAGTTCATTAATGTGGTTTCTCACCACGATCGGCTCTTCATTATCCATAATAATGTCAATATAATGACCATTCGCCTGCAAATAGTCGATATGATAAGGATCTACCAGAATATTCTTCTTCCCATCCTTCACAATGACATAAATAGGCTCTTCACGGCTTTCTTTCCAATATCTTCTGACTGCCTTCCGCAGATCCTCTTCCAGATGTGCCTTCCTTATATAAGCAAACGGACGGGCCTCAATACTGTCAAACACATAATGATCATAGGATGAAGCAATAATAATGTCCTGAAACTTACGGGTCTTTCTCCACTTTTTCACCCACTGAATTCCATTTTCATTGCCCAGTTCCACATCCAGAAACAACAGGTCAAATGACAACGGCGAGGTATCCGCCTCCTGCGTTGTCCGGAAAGTCTGAATATGTACCTGTACCTTTCCGGCACCCAGAACCTTCTCTATCATCCGCGATAATACATATGCAAAATCGGGATCATCATCCAGAATGGCTATGAAAAGCTCTTGATTTATTTTCTTCATTCGTCATTCCACCTCATCATCTTACTGTAACAAAAACGAGATGGATGTATTATATTACTTTTTCTGCATAAAAAACAAATAATTTCTTATAAAATCCATATTTATTCCAAATATTTCTATCATTTTAGTTTGCTTAAACATCATTTATTACAAGTAAAAATGTTAATTATTCCCATTTATCACCTTTTCTGTAGTTCGAATGATCATTTTGTTCTTATTTTTGCATTGTTCAGGCATTTCTGCAATACACTTCTCTTATCTCATTCTTTATACAGTTTATATCTGATTTACATCATCCTGAATATGATTTTTTCAGGAACAAATCATTCCGCTTTTTCTTATCTATGTTTCACTTTTTCTTCCCATCTTTTTCACCCTCATTATACACAATTCCGGCTGATTTTCCATCCTTGGTTTTCCCCGGAATTATGATATGGAAGAAGGAGATGTAACTCATGGATGCGCTGATGAACAAAATCAGAAATACTTATGATTTTACCGAATATGAATTAAAAATAATACGCTATGTTATCACAGCGCTCCTTTATGACCTCAGCAAGTTAATCCTGTTGGCAGTGATGTTTTCTTATTTGGGTTTCTTTCCTTATTTTTTATGCGCATTGATTCCATTCTGTTTATTGCGAAGTAAAAATGGCGGAATCCACACAAAAAGCTATTGGACCTGCCTGCTGCTGACGGTTCTTGTATTTATTCCAACCGTTATGATTCTGCCGGTGACAGCTCCATTAACACCGATTCTGCGTATCGGACTCATGATTCCATGTGCAATCACAGAATACCGGCTTGGTCCTCTCCTTTCCCATCGTGAAGTCAAGCTGGACGAAAAGGGAATCCGAAGGAACCGTATTGCTTCCTTTCAGGTGGTTCTGATTGTCGCAATTCTATTATTTCTTTTCCCTGAATGTCCGTATTTACTGGCAAGTTTTTGGATGGTGGTTCTTCACACTGTCCAATTAGCTATAACAAAAATTTATAAGGAGGTAAAAAAATATGAACAAGACCAAACTTAAACAGTTAGGATTTGCACTCTGCACTCTGTGCCTTTCCTTTTGGGGTGGTGTTAGTTGGAGCGAAATCAGTCTCTTCTTCTTTGGAGAACCCGAATATCCCACTGAAGATTAGATTATCCCAGTTCGGATAAACAACTATGTTTATCCGAACTGATATTAAATACTAATTTCAAATCCTACATTTATCATCATTAAATTCTCTAGGTTTTCCTGTACTGTATACACCTCTCCCTTATTTTCATTAACCATGCGTTTAAGCTTTGCTAATCCGATTCCACGATCTGCTCCTTTACTACTATAACCTTGTTCAAAGATCTTTGAAACATCTATATTCAAATTGCTTGAATATGTATTAGATACTGAAAACTTCATAACACTATCATCTGTTTTTAATTTAATAATTAATATTTTATCGATTACATTTTCATTGTCCATTTCCTCAATTGCATTATCCAGGAGTATTCCCATCATTTCCACAATTTGAAATTCAGGAAGTTTCATTTCACATTTTGGCAAGATACAATTATACTTTGTTTCTATCCCCAGTTTTTGGGCCTTAGATATTTTACAATTTAGAAATCCTGCAATTAATGGATTTTCTACCAAAGTTAACAACCGTGTCAATTCCACATCCCCAGTAATATTTTGTAAATATTTCTTTTGTTCTGTAATCAATTCTTTATAATTATCTATTGAATAGATCATTCCCTCTATTGCATTAAGATGATTTTTAAAATCATGTTGTTTTTCCCGTATAGATTGAATTAATTCTTCATATGCATCAAAATATACTTGGTTTAATTCTAATTGAATTTTTCTCTTTTCCGACTCATTTCTTGTCTTTTGCCATTCCCAGATCAGAAGGATAAGAAGAATCGCAAAATATATTGTAAAAAAAATTGCTTTTCCGTCAATAACATTATCTTTCTTAATCCACCAAATCTGACTTCCCAATACCAATAAAATAAAAACTTCCACCATATATAGTAATTTATTTCTTTTCATAAAAAAATCTGATATTTCTTTCAACCGCAGCTTATTCGAAAATACAAGTATAAAAACAAAATATACAATCGAAACTACTATTTCTCTTTGGATAACTGACATTGTGTATTTGGCATTCATAAAATCAATAAATGTAATCGCAAAATAACATAACATTTGTATTAATGACACTCCAACTGAAGCTAAAATACAGTTTAACATAGATTTTTTAATTCCCAATCTATAATTTAATAAGCAATATAAAAACATTATAAGATACGAAAAGCCCAGTAAATAAGATGAAAAGCCATAATCATTTATACCTGATAATAAAAATAATTCTGAAATTACAAAAACAACTGCATATATATTGTATTTCAACTTAACATTATATGCAGCTGCTACCATATATAGAAACGATAAGATTTCCATCAATCTAATAGCATTCCTAACCATTAAACACCCTCCTCAAAAAATTCTTCTTAAATGTCAATCCAATTTCTACCGAATCCGTTCGGTTTTTAAAAGTAACGTATCTGTTGACGGAATCTATGGTTTCGACATAATTCCGGTTAACGATCACGAAACGGTTACACTGGACGAAATCATCGGAATCTAATTCTTTAAGGATCTCCTTCACTGGTTTATATGGCAGGTAACGCTCATCGGCTGTTGTGTGGATCACTCTTCCGGAACGTCCATTTTCAATATAGACAATGTCCTCCTTGCAAAGTTTTAATAGTATTCCATCTCTTCTGTAATATACTCTGTCTGAAGCCGAAGAATCGGTCGGGATCATAAGGGTTTCCTTTATAAGCTCAGACAATTGCTTTGTATCATAGGGTTTCTCGATATAGCTGTAGCATTGGACATCACTGTATGCATACAGACTGGGATCTTCCAGTCCGGTAATAAAAATAATGGGAGTAAAATGATAGCGTTCCACTTCACGGATATGATCTGCAAATTTCATACCGGAAGCGTCCCCAGCGGTCCGGGGATCCAGAATAATATCTAACAGAAAAAGATCAATGGATTTCTCCATTGCCATATGATATGCCTGTTCCAGGTTAACCGCACATATTACTTCATTCTGCGCACCCTGTTCACGAACAATTTTAACCAGCCGCTCCATCTCACGGGCATTATCTTCCAAAATTAAAATTGTTTTCATCCTATGTATTTCGTCCCCTTATTCCTCAGATTCAAATAACTGATCAATGATCACTTTCATATGATCCCTGCACGCTTTATCTTCTTTCGTAAGTACATTGCCTTTGATGAAGTAATGCATCAGGCGTACTAATACTTTCAACTTATCCGCATCCGAGAAATGATCTACCTGCTCCATGATGTCTTCCACATTTTCCGTTTCTCCATATAGAAGATAATCCGTAGATACACCAAAATACTGACAGATCAGTCTGAGGGTCTTCTTGGAAGGACCATATTCTCCTCGTTCATAACACCCGATTACATTCGGTCCTACGGAAAGAATTTCTGATAAGGCATCCTGAGTGAGTCCCTCTTTCTCACGCAACTCCCGTATTCTCTTCCCCATTTGTTCATTATTAATCGAAAACTCTTCTGTCATCACGGACTCCTCTGCTTTTTATTTCATTATATCCATGATGCACATTCCTCTTAATACAGTTATACTGTTTGTTTTCAGCGTTTCTTTTCGTTTCACCCACAGTTTCACCGTGACAAACCATCAGTAATACTATGGATATTCTCCTTCAATCCTGCTCTCGTTAATTTCAAGGGTTCTGCCTCATCCTTCAGATAAAGCTTTCTCTCCTTTTGATCCAGATAATCCATATATTTTCCATTTACAAGAAGGCCTTTTCCACACATTATCATTGGCTCTGACTTAAGCTGTTCCATAATTTCTTTCATGGTAAGATATGCATACTGAGCCAATGGCTTGCCATGAACCTTGACAGACAGGTTCTTTCCTGTAATGCGCACATACACAACCTGATCTGTGTCAAAGAGAACGTGTATTCCATCGTTCTTCAGATGTAGCCTTGCTTTTGCTTCCACCGGATTATAAGTCAGACATTTCTTCACCATTCTGTGAATCTCATTGACATCATAAGGCTTTTGGATATACCCAAAACAATGCAGATCCTTATAAGCCTGTGCTCTCGGTTCCTCCAGTCCTGTCACAAAAATCACCGGTACATGACGGTATTCTTCACTTTTACGGATTTCCTCGATAAAACGATAGCCCTCCCGGTTGCATTTCTTCTGATCCAACATGATATCCACCATAAATAAGGAGATTGTCCGGTGCTTCATACATTCATAAGCTTCTTTCAGACCGGTATAACCGAATACACAATATTCCAAAGGACTGCAATCCTCCACGATCTTTACCAGATATCTCAAGGCTGCTGGTTCATCCTCCAGAATCAAAATATTTTTTACTATTGAATTTCCCTGTTCTGTCCCACTCATAAGTTTTTCCTGCCTGCAAGCAATTATCCGTCTGCCATTCCATATCCTGACGGGAGCTGCCTTCCTTCCCATCAGGTGTAACACAAAAGCACTCATCTTGCATCATAACGCAAAATCAGTGCTTTTGTATATTTGTAATTTCTATTTTTCAAAAAGATCTACAACATCAACCTCCAAAACCTCTGCCAGAGCACGCAGTTCAAAGTCCGTAACTGTGCGTTCATGGTTTTCAATTCTTGAAATGGAACCGCGACAGACATATATGGCATAGGTTTCAAGTCGTTCAGCCAATTCCTTCTGACTCAGATGCCTTTCCAGTCTGTACTCACGCAGCTTACCGCCTATGATGTTTTGAGCCTCATAATCAATAATTCGTGCCATACTTTATCCCCGCTTATTTTTGACACAAATATTGTATTATATACATCGTCCCTGCATGTCCTATGTTAAGACATGTGACAGAATATTTTTATTTTTTACGGACAATTCAGTAACTGCTGCATAATTCTCCTCTCCAAGATACTGTGCCGGATGATTACTATTTTGTAAATAATTGACTGATAAATCCACGTGGTTTCCTAAATACCTGATTGAAGTTTTAAGAACAAACCGTTATAATAAACAATAGTTTATCTCATAAAATGTATTTCCACAAGCAACCACAGTAATAGTGAATAAAATCGATGTAATAAACAGAAAGTGATCCAGGATATGATTTCTCTAGTGATTCCCTCCTATAATGAACAGGATAATATTTTCCGGACTTATGAAACGATCGAAGAGATTTTAAAGCAGTCCGGAATTGATTTTGAAATCATCTTCGTAGACGATGGTTCCATGGATAATACCTACGTAAATATCGTCCGGCTTGCCCAGACAAAAGCCAACGTCAAAGGACTTTCTTTTTCCCGTAATTTTGGCAAAGAAGCGGCGATTTTCGCAGGACTTGAAGCTGCTGCCGGAGAATGTGCCGTCATTATGGACTGCGATTTACAGCATCCTCCTGCACTTCTTCCGCAAATGTACGAATTATGGAAGAACGGATATGAGGTGGTAGAAGCCGTGAAGTCCAATCGTGGCCGGGAAAGTGTTTTCCATCGCATGTGCGCCAATGGATTTTATGGAATTATCAGTCAGCTTACGAAAATTGACATGAAAAATGCCTCCGATTATAAGCTTCTGGACCGGAAAGCAATTGATGCCCTTCTCCTGATGCCGGAACGGACACCGTTTTTCCGCGCCTTATCCTCCTGGGTAGGCTTTAAAACAATCCAGATCCCGTTTGAAGTACAGGACCGGGAAATCGGCACCTCCAAATGGAGCTTTTGGAGTCTGGTGAAATACGCACTCCGTAACATTACCTCCTTTTCCGGTGCACCGATGCAGGTGGTTACCATTTTAGGGTGGTTTATGTTTATTCCAGCTTTGGGCTTTACGATTGAGGCATTGTTCCGTTATTTTTCCGGAACCGCTGTGGAGGGCTTCACGACTGTTATTGTTCTACTTTGCTGGATTGGAAGTATTCTGATGATCAGTCTCGGCATCATCGGACATTACATTTCCAGAATTTATGATGAGATTAAGGCACGCCCGAGATATCTGATCAGCCGGAGATGCGGGTATGAAAAGGATGCCGGCACCGCCCCAGAAAAAGACCTTTAAGTCTCAGGGTAATTAAATTCCATTCATAAGGAGCAAGATCATGATTATATATCATGCCGATGACTACGGCATTTCCATAAATGCTTCAAAAGAAATATTAGCTCTCGTCCAACAGGGAAAGCTGTCAGGAATCAGTGTCATTCCCAATATGAGCTGCTTTGCAGACTGTATAGATCTGCTTCTTCCTGTAATGAAAGAACGTCCGGCTCTGACGGTTGCACTGCACCTTAACTTTTTCGAGGGACACTGCTGTGCAGATCCTGCAAAGATTCCGCTTCTTGTTGATGAAAACGGATATTTTAAGTGCAGCTGGATGTATTTCTTTAAAAGCTCTTACACCTCTGCGAGAAATGAACTGCGTAAGCAGCTTTCCACGGAAATCCAGGCACAGATTCAAAAGCTATATCATGCAATGCCTTCCGATTATGTACTATGTCTCGACAGTCATCAGCATTCCCATATGATTCCGGTTGTCTGGGATGCCTTGCGCGATGTCGTACTTTGGAATCATTACCCGGTACAGTATATCCGCATTTCCAGAGAGCCCTTAGCTCCTTACCTGAGCACTCCTGCCTTATACCATACCTATCCGCCGGTAAATCTGATTAAAAATGTCATCATTCAATTTTGCACATGGTATACCAAAAGACATCCTATTATCCCCATGAAAGGGAACTATTATTTATGGGGATTGATTATGGGCGGTTCCATGGATGCCGACCGGATCAACCGGTTGATGGATAAGTTTCAGAAATACGGACAGGATCCCGACACCTTAGAGCTGCTTTTCCATCCCGGAATCATTCTTCCTGAGGAATTGTCTCCGGAATATAATAATCCGGATTTTAAAGCTGCTGAGACCTCTCCCAAACGGCAGAAGGAATACGAAAGCCTGATGAAATTATAAATTTCATCAGGCTTCTTTTAAAGAGACTGTTGCTCCTCTTCTATAATTCTCTCTCTATTTTTTCTAATTCTTTCTCTTTCGCGATCTTTCGAGATAAGCTGATTTTATATTCTGAATTGCCATCTCATACGACATCACATGAATCCCAAGATACATTTGCTGCAGCACTTCACATGGTCCCTGTTCCAGCATATCTTTCGGCATCTCCTGCGGATAATCAATACTCCATACTCTGTACAGATAGCCCGCCCACTCCATAAAATCAGCAGAAAGAACTTCCCCTTTCTTAATCTTTACCTCAGCCTCCAGTGTCTCCATAAGATATTTTTCTCCAAGCCAGATCGAAGAGATTTCATCATGATACATATGCACTGCAAGGTCTGAACTTAGCAATTTATCAATAAAATCACGGGAATCATATCCTTTTTTACATGATAATATGAATAATCTGGCCGACATTTCACATTGTCCTGTGTACACTGCTGTTAGCTTCATTGACGATTCCACTCCTCTATAATTTCATCAAAATATTTTACATTCTGAGCCCTGCGATATCTGGTATTCAGCTGTCTAAACAGCTGATCCAGTATCAGATTTCTATTTTGACTTATAGCCTTTGCCTGCTTTATCTCCTCATACGTCAAAGGACTCTCCTGAAGAATTTTAATGTGCGTTTTATCACAGGCTTCTTTTGTTTTGGCAACATATTGCTTTCCGAGGCTCACCTTTTGCATTGCTTCAATCAGTGCTGCATCACATAACTCCCCCATGAAAAATCTCTGTAATGCCTGCGTCATCTTATCATCTGCAATGATTCCTATGATTACATCATAGTTTTCATTATATGCCCGATATTTCTCACAAAGATTCCTATATTTTTCTTCCAAAAGTCCCCGGTTATAAGCAATAAACAATGCCCAATCGATCTGATCATTGGCATCTTCTTCAAAGATTTTAATCTTTAAACCAGCAAAATCACAATCCAGTTCATAAAATCTATTGTCAGGGAACTCGGCAATTAAACCCTTAGGCTGATCCGGCAGATCCCCCATATAGAACCCCTGTCCAAAGTCGCAGGCATCAAGGCTCTTAGGTGCAATATCACCTTTAATTCCGCTCTTTGATCCATGGTATAGTATCATGTGCATCCTCCATATGGACATTATAACCATTCCATACCCCAATCACAATAATATTCATGCACTATCTTTTAAAAATCATATGGGATATTTTATAATGTCCGTTGCGGACTGATTCTTCGTCCTGTCCACCCCATCATTTCAGCCCAGTTAAGCATGACATCCCTTTCATCTGCTGCCTCTTCATCATCCGGGTCTGCCTCATAAATAGTTCTCAGCATATCACAAAAGCCTCTGATACCTCCGACATCATCCACAAGCTCTATGCCGTCCTTCCGGATACATACCGGCCGATGTCCAATAACTGTTTCTTCCAGCAAACCGGTCAAAATATCGTCCGCCTCTCCGTTCCTGCTTATTGCTTCCAAACCTCCTGCTTTGATATTCATTCACAGCATTCCTTATGTCAATTTTATGTATTGCTGAGTCTATATATTTCCTCACGGCTTCAAAATCCGACTTATCATTATTCTTAGCATAAAGGATATCGGATACAGGCACTCTCTCAAGCAACTCATAGCACACAATATCTGCAAACGCATGCATAACCTGATCTATAGTAGCTTCTCTCAGCTTTACCTTATAAGGCTCCGGCTGCTTTTTTGCATAAAAGTCAAATTCATGGACGGTTATCTCCTCCCATCTCGCAAGCATCTCCTCCACCTTAATCTGATTGATGAGATAATGTTCTCCATTTCCCTTATAGCAATATGGTCCTGTATACTTTTTCCTCATCCAGGATCTCACACTCTCTCCCTCTTTGTAATCATCATCCCAATAAATATCCTGATAATTCTCGGTCGGGAATCGGAAATAGACACCTGCCATTTTTAACCATGTCATAAAATCGTTGTTCGGCAATTGATTGAAAACATCATCCGGCAGACTGAAATTATGCAAATGTCCGTTCTGCCATCCGAACATTCTCAATATTGCATAATTCAGAGCATGTAATGTAATATCTCCTGGAACCAGAATATCTCTCGATATCGTCTGATCTACCGCTCCATATTTTTTCAGAATTTCCATTTCCTCTTCATCCGTATACTGCATATCCAGTTCCAGATGCAACCGCAACACATCTATCTTTTTCCTTCCTGACATTTTCAGATTCATTATTTTGTTGTTCTCCACTATGTTTTCTTCTCCTTTCTTTTCCTGCATTAAATCTCTGTTTCCTGCTTTCACCACTTGCATAGCTGCGGCATTCTTCATCCTGCTTCTATACCGTTCTGCACGTTTTGCCTCTCCAGACAGACTTCTCCTCCATATACTCCTCTCTCATAAGGCATATATGCCTGTACATTTTTGACAGACATATGCAGGACATCTGCTATCTCTTCTGTTGTCATACCCTGTTGTAAAAGTGTTCCAATTTCTTCGCTGGTGGTGCTTTTCCATAAACCTTCCGTAATCAGAATCTTCCGTGCCTTAACTGTTGAAATGCCGGCAGCTTTTGCTGTTTTCAGCACAGAGTTATTCTCCATATATAAATCTACAATCTTATCTATCTGGGTTTGCGCAATCGTGTTCATATAGACTCCTCCATCGCCTTTAATATATCGCTCCTTTTTTCGTGTCAACCTAATCTTTTCTAGAAGTTCACATTCATCTTTACTTCCAGAAATTTTACCACTCAAATATAAAGATTGGAGTCTACTTGCTGTAGTGCTCCAGTCTTTACTCTCAACTTCCTGTAAAAATTAACTCTCGATGAGGATTTTACTCCTCAGCGAGAGTTAATTTTTACAGGAAGTTGAGATTCAAATCACTCAAAACTGAAAACGGGATTCCCATTCCCGTCCCACGTAACTTCTAACATCATTGCATGTCGATTAGGATTATATAATGGATTCCCTTTAACCTCCGCTTCATTCCTAGCATGAAAAAACATGATGGTTTTTTCATGCTCATCTTCAGTAAAGCAATTATGTCCGGGACCGTAAATACCAAGTTCTTCATCGGTTGCAAGCACAGGCATCCTCTCTTTCTTCCATTGTTTCGGATCCAGGAGATCTGCATCCTCAGATGCCGTCAACATACCTACACAATAATGTATCCCCGTATCACTTGCCGAATAAGTCAGATAAATCTTTCCATTCTTTTTGAGTATGGCAGGTCCTTCATTTACCCAGTAGCCATATCTCTCCCAGTCATAATCCGGTGTTGTCAGCAACACCTGAACCGTTTCAAGTTTGATCGGAGAAAACATTTTAGCAATATAAATGTTAGAGATCTGTTTGCCAACTCCTACCTTTTCTGCCCAGATATAGTAATAATTCCCTTTATTCTCAAGTATCGTTGCATCTAGTGAAAATGCTTGAAAAGAAAATTCATCCTCATCGGCTGCTTGAATCATTCCCTTTTCTTTCCATGTTCCCGTTAATGGATCTTCGTCTTCGCATTCCAGAACATAAGGACGCTCATGCCATGGATTTTCTGCATTTCCAGCCGAAAAATAGATATACCACTTGTTTTTCAGATAATGCAGCTCCGGTGCCCAGATATGAGCACCCATTATGCCTTCCTCTGCTTTGTCCAGATTACTGTCTCTGGTGCTTTAGAAAGACCATCCAACGTATCTGACTTACGAAGCACCAAACGATCATATGTCGGAACACTTGCTGTAAAATAATAGTTTCCATCCTTATGCTTATAAACATAAGGATCTGCTCTCTGCTGAATCCATGGATTTTGTACATTACAATTTCTTAACATATTCCATATCCTCTCTATTCCAAATTTACATATCCATTATCTTTCTATATTGCAAAATGTTCCATGAATGTGGTCTGAGTATTTCCTTAATCATTCCATTCTCTACTTCATTCATTGAACGTTCATGCGGTACAACTTGATATGGTTCTTCAAATGTATTTACCTCATTCCAATCCTCTGTATAGATTTCACTCCAATTTTGTGCCTTCAAAATACCAAATTGCCCAAGATCAGCTACCACCTCTACTTCATTCTCTCTATCCAGATTTGCTAGTAAAAGAATAATTTCTTCTTCTTTTGCTACACAAGCCATCTGTATTACAGGTTGTTTACCATGGTGATTAGTTTCAACAGTTTCCATTTCTACTACCACAAGTTGTATGACCACACCATCTTTTACTGCATTTACAATATCCCGGAACGTGTAAAACACAGATTGACGTAAAACCTTTCCCTCTGTTGACGTACTAATCATTCCGCCCTCATTAATTAATAATGATTGACAGGCTATTTTCACCCTGTCACAATTATTCAATAATACGCACAAAATGCCACCATAAATAACAGCATCCAGCTGCGTATACTGCGCAAAACTATAATTTTGTTCTACCCTCCCCGGATCTGCTGAGGTCAATGTCACTAATCCCCATTCATCAAAAGAAATATTTACCACATGAGAAGAATGTTTTTTCCCTTTTACCAAATCGCATGCTGACTTAATTGTATCAATATACGATTGCATATTTGTAAAAAAATATGGATAATCCGTTATGTCATTTCCACGCTCATAAACCTGCTGTTTCTCCGGATGATAATTATAGTATCGATGGATAGATAAATAATCTATTTCCTCATAAGCCTCATCTAAAACATGAAAATCCCATTCTCCAAATGTTTTATGTCCAATTTCATTCGTACAACTGCCACATGCAATAACTTTTACTGATGGATCGATCCACTTGGCAATTTTTGCAGTTTCCTTTAAAAGCCTTGCATATTCTGATGCAGTATGCATATTAATCTGCCAGTCACCATCCATTTCGTTTCCCATGCACCAATATCTAACTTCATAAGCATCATGTCCATTTTCTTTGCGCTTACTACTCCAATAAGTATTCTCTTTTAAATTACAATATTCTATTAACTCTCCAGCCTCTTTTGGTGTTCCAGTTCCTAAATTTACTGCCATAAGCGGTTCTATTGACAATTCCTGAAGTAACGGTAAAAATTCGTCCACTCCAACCTGATTTGTTTCTATCGTTCCCCACGCAAGCTCCTTTCTTGTAGGTCTGCTCTCTTTCGGTCCAATACCATCTTTCCAATCATAACCAGATACAAAGTTTCCTCCCGGATATCGAATTGCAGTAACTCCAGCTTCTGAAATCAATGCTTTTACTTCTTTACGGAATCCATTATGATCGCAATCCAACATTTCCGGTTCATACAATCCTCCATACATACATCTTCCAAGATGTTCTACAAAGGATCCAAATAATAAATCTGGCACCTTTGCAACCTTATATTCCGGATTACATACCATTCTAATTTTTTTCATAATTTATAGCCATTCCTTTCTCTATCCTTTAATTCCTGTGTATACCTGACCTTCCACAAAATAACGCTGACCCAAAATGTAAACAATAAGCATCGGAACTAACGAAATTGCCGCACATAAAAAAGCCGGACCATATTCAGTTGTATGCGTACCTATAAACATAGCCAGTCCATTAGAAAGTGTCCGCATTCTACTGGAACTTGCTACGATCATTGGCCACAACAAGTCATTCCAGCAATTATTTATACTCAGCACAAAAATAGTCACACAAGTTGGTTTAATTAACGGGAACATAATCTTCAAAAAAATATCAAATTCATTACAACCATCTATTCTCGAAGCTTCCTGCAAATCCTTGGGAATTCCGTCAAACGATGCCCGTGCTAAAAAAATCCATTGCGCCGATGCAATTTTGGGAATAATCAATCCTGCATAAGTATTCAAAAGTTTCATATAATGGACTTCTACATACAAGGGAACCATAATCACTTGAAACGGTATCATCATCGTTGCTAAAAAAGCAATAAAAATAATATTTTTTCCTTTAAATTCTAATTTAGAAAACGCGTATCCTGCCAATGTATTTACAAAAATTGCTGGTACTGTCGTTCCTACTGAATAAACTACAGAATTCACAATATACTTAACGATATCTATTCTTGATTTAATCGTTTCCCAATTTTCATTTGTCAATTTTCTCGGAAAAAAGGATGGTGGCCAAGATATAATATCCTGTTCATATTTGAATCCACTTAATACTACCCATATAATCGGCAACACTACCATCAATGCTATGATAATCAGCAACAAATATATGGGGATCATTCTCAGTATCTTCTTATACATAATAATCCTCCTAATCACTTGTCCGTTTCATAACACATTGTTGAATCACAGTTGCAATTAAAATCATGATAAACAGTACCTCTGATATCGCTGTTGCATAACCCATATTATTATTTTTTGTAAATGCCTGTGTATACACATATAAAACCAACGTATTGGTAGATTTATTAGGTCCTCCGTTCGTAAGTGTATAAATAATATCAAACACCTGCAAAGAACCTATGATTCTGGTCATTAACAAAAACCATACGGCTGGCATAATATCCGGTAATGTGATAGAAAAAAACTGCCTGATTTTAGAAGCCCCATCTAGCTCAGCTGCTTCATAATAATCTATCGGAACATTCTGAATGGCAGATACCAAAATAATAGTAGAAATTCCAAAACTTCTCCATAACGATACACCTATTACCGCATACAATGCTGTATTTGGATCATTTAATAAATTAATTTTTCCAAATCCTAATATCTGAAGCCACCACGTAAAAAGACCAACATTTGAATGCAACAACATCTGCCACATAATCCCCACGGTAACTGCTGATGTAATTACTGGTAAAAAATAAATACTTCGTACGCATCTATTAAAAAAATTATTTTTTGCTATAATTGCTGAAATAATAATTCCTATCAGCATTTGAAGCGGTGTTTCTATTAAAGAAAATTTAAGTGTCACCCAAAAACTATTAATAAACTGCCTATCTTTAAATATCTTCACATAATTATCAAAAGCAATAAAATCTGCACTATGAAAATCAACTCCCATCTTAAATGTACTAATAACCAAAGATGCCATTAATGGAATAATACAAAATACGAATAACAAAATACCTGCCGGTGCAATAAATAAATATGCTGCATGCGATGGCTTATTCCAAAAACTCCTTATTCTCTCTCGCTTCATTTCATATCTCCTCTATGCCAGAAGGGTGTAAGCCATACTCACACCCTTCTTATACATACTTATTCTGCCAACATATCTTCTCCGTAATTTTCAATTACAGAGTTTTCTAACTGTTCTTGATAAGCTGTTAATAAAGACTCTAGCTCTTCTTCCGAACCATCACTATATACCCATTCTTCTGCTAATTCAATCATTGCACTACTTGCATCTGTATAACACTTATTTCCCGCCGGACAAAATAATACTGTTTCTACATCGGTTGCATCTGCTGCAACTGACAGTCCCATCAATAATTCGTTATTCTGATAAGAATCACAATTAATAGCAGGAATATAACATGCAATATACCCCATTTCTAACGACCATCGTGTATTTGCCGTATCATCTACCTTTGTTGTATCAGTTCCATTGTACCACCATTCGATAAATTTCTCTGCTGCCCATGCTTCATCATCTGTTGCAGAAGTTGTAATATAAAAATTACTCATATCACTAAGTGCATAGCTATTAATATCCTCTCCTGATTGAACCGGAACTTTGGCAATACCATAATTAATGCCTGCCGAATCCAAACCAGCTTTTAACCAGCCTCCATTAATCATCATACCAATCTGACCTGCCAGCATCATGGAATCAATATCTTTCTCTTTCGGATTATTTCCGGTATCATAAAGCTGATAAAAATAATTCAAACCATCTTTCAAAGCATCATTATTCTTTAAATTCACCTTATATTTACCATCGGTATTCTTATCTATAACCAAACCACCGAAACGTTGTGTAAATGCTCCCAATTGCGCCTGATAACAATAATAAAGGCCTGAACCAAATGTATTCTTAGATGAATCTGTCATTTTTTCTGCATATTCTAAATACTCGTCCCATGTTACCGGAGGCATCTCAGGATCTAATCCAGCAGCTACAAATAAATCTTTATTATAGAATAGACACATTTGAGCAATCTGAAATGGCATGCCATACAATTCTCCCTCTTCACTATAACAACGACTTAAATATGCCTCTAAAAAATCCTCTTTCTTCAATCCTGTACTTACAAAAATATCATCAATTGGTCTTAAATATCCCACATATCTGTTGATGCATCCCGTATCACCCAAAATAAGATCCGCCGCATCACCTGTCGGAAGGCTGGATTGAAGCATTTCATTAACACTTGATGTAATTGTCATATCAACTGTAATTCCATATTCATTTTCCTCATTAAATTGATGAACCAGTTCCGTCAATGTATCTCCATCAGAACCTACCCATGCGTTCCAGAATGTTATTGTCACATTCTCAGGAATCCCCTCCATATCCTCTACTGCATCTTCTTCCTGTACATGATCACTAACTTCCGTTACATCTTCATCCACAACATTCTCTGCCACATCTTGATTGTTTCCACAACCAACTGCGAAAACTGCCATAATTGCCGCCAATAACATTGAAATAACTCTTTTCTTCATAAAAACCCTCCTTTTTTATTGAATAATAGTATTTTTGCTTGCGTACAGCTGTACGCTTTTGAGATTATTATACACATTGCACTACGAGTTGTCAATCTATATTCAATTAATTCTGCTTTCACATCACCTCATAGTACCATCGTAATTGGCAGGCTAAACCTTCTTCACAAAACACTATTTGCCCTATAAACCAAAACTTCCTATGCACAAAGAAGCTAAGATCAAAAATCTCAGCTTCTCCTACTCCATACCTATAATGTATCACCGTCTACTATCTTATATGGTATATAAAGTTCTTTTTCAACATTCTTTCCCTCTATCAAATCCAGTAACATACGCAACGCTTTTTCACCAACCTTTTCCGGTGCATTTTCCAACGTAGCCAACCGTACTGGAAACATCTGCATTAATTCCAGATGATCAAATCCCATCACCCCATAATCCTTGCCTACATCATAACCATATTTTTGCATAGTCATCATTACATATCCCGCATATATGTCACCAGAACATAAAAATGCTATTTTGTCTTTACTTCTTTTAACCCTTTCCAACACTTTTTGTACATAATCTGTTGTACCTATAGATTCAAACAAAACATTTCTCTCTATTGCCGCCTTTTCAGCACCCCGAAGTCTTTCCTTATGTCCTCCAAAAGATCTTGGCTTTTTATTCTTTAATCCCGGAAAAACAAAACAGATTTTCTTATATCCTTTATCAACAATGTAATTTACTGCGTCATAGGCTGCATGATATTCATCATTTCCCACATAAGGCAAATCTCCCAGTTTCGCACCCCCAATAACTACTATTGGGAAATGATATTTCTTTAAATATTCATAATCCTGTATCTCTTGTGAAGCAGCATTCAATATAACACCATCAATTCGATAACCAGCTAATTGTCTGATAATATTCTCCTCCTGCTTCCGATTGTTGTCATGCAATGTAATATTTAGTAGATATCCCTTTTCCCTCCCTACATGTTCCATTGCCTCTATCATACTCGGAAAATATGTACCTTGCAAATCACAAAGAACTGCACCTACGGTCTTAGAAGCTCCTTGTGCCAAACTTCTTGCCATCAGGTCTGGCTCATACCCTAATTCTTTTGCAGTTGTCAATATTCTCTGCTTCGTTTCTTCATTAATTCTCCCCGTTCCGTGCAATGCACGTGTAATAGTTGTCCTTGAAACATTACATATCCTCGCCAAGTCTTTGGTTGTTACTGCCATATGTTGCCTCCGTACATGTCAAATTATTCCAAATACATTCTATCAATTTTTCCTTATTTATCCCACTTACTTTTCCTAACTATATTAAATTTTCCGACTAAAGCGCTGTTTTCTGGTATCTCTACCAACTTCTTCTAAATTTGGGTTCATATCCGCCATCGCTTCCATCACCTTCATAGGATATAACTTCAAATCCATTTTCTTTACACCAGTGCTCAACATCATATGTCAGTTCAAAATCTTCCACAGCTGAACCACTATAGATAAGCTGGAACATAATATATTTAATCCTATATGGTAAGTAATAATAATTGATATCATAGTATTTTTTTCTTTGTATTATTTTAGAAAGATATTTTTCACAATATTCCCCCAATGGAATATATGGAAACAGTTTGTTTTTTTGTTCCATAAATCACGATAATTAATCCATCTGATTACTTCATAATTATATTTCATCTCTATAATTCGTACATATTTAACATATAATTTCGTATTGTCCATATACAACTGACGGATAACTAAAAATTATCATTCAATTATATCCAAACCAGTTATCTCATATAAACATTATAAAATCTAATATTTCCAATATCCACTGCTTTGTCAAATTCTACGTAATTTTTTTCATATTTTGTGTAACAGTTCAGCCATGCAGAAATGATTGTGCAAGATGACCGTGGGAGCTTGCTCACTAAGGGCAGCTTATACAATCATTTCTATAGGGCGGACGCCCAACATGAAATAAGTTGCCGGAAAGCACGTATATTTGTTAGCCAATCTGTATAATCCGGCAGCTTATGAATGGTCATGGCTGAACTGTTACTATTTTATTGATTATTTCTTAGCTTAGCCATACCTGATAGACATGCTCATGCCAACTATATAAATTCCAAATACATAAGGTCCCAGTTGTATCTATAACAATTTAATAATCCAATACGATCCCACCTGCTCCAGGGAATCACACTCAACTCCTTTTTCTTTCAACCCATCCAGTTCCGCAAGTCTTTCCTCCGGGACAATGCAAATGGTTCCGCTCTGATCTGCAATCCCATCCTCCGGATACCATTCCCTGCAAGTCAGCCATTGACACATATCCAGATTTTCAAAAGAATTAAGTGCATATACATTGACCCTTCCATCTGATAAGGCCGTCATCCGGTTGGCACTCTCAAAGGTAGAATAAGCTTCTGTATATACATTTGTTTCCAGATACCGGACAACCTCCAGCGCATCCGATGGTGTCGGTTCCTGTGCTTTTAAGATCGGACTGTAAACAGTTGTTATATGCATTGCCGACACAATTAAGGAAATCAAAACGACAATAACACCTACGACTTTTTTAACTTCTTGCAATCCAGTCCTGTGCAATCCAATCATACTAAACACACCACGTACACTGTGTACGCTGCATTCACCACGCTTGCTGTCTTTACCGTCTTCCCCGCATACTATCGTCTGCTCCCATAGAAGCACAACAGCCAACGCCATAGCAAAGATCCACATGAAATAATACCGCTCTGAGCTTTCAATCGTTGTGAATGCTACCATAACCGCAGCCACAACCGGAGAAGCCGCCGTGACCAGAAAACACCATTCCGCTCCCTGAAGAGCTTTTCTCTGCAGCATTTTCACCAGTAATCTTACGACCTGACCGCATACACACAGTACCAATACCGCCAAACCAATGTTGCGAAGATGATTCCCTGATTCAAAGCCAATGGCTTTATAAGTATCTGCCAATACCACTCCAAATAACTTTGAAAGCCCGCCTCGTATATTTCGGGAAATATCCTGTCCTGTTGCAAAAGGTGTCTTCATTCCAAGGAAACTAAGCATCAGAAGCCCCGTTACCCACAGGGGAACCATCCAGTTGCTATAGCTACAGACCTTCGTTTTCTTCCCTGTCATATATAAATCTCTTTCGTTCCTGTCAGCAGAGATCTTCATAGTAATACACCGGTACAGAATCCGAATCACTTCTATTCCAAACAATGGACCAAAAGTGATTAAAATTCCTCTGCTTCCCTGCATTCCCAAAAGAAAGGCTAAAAGCAGACTTACAGCCACCTTACCGGCAGTCATCATTGCCCCATATTTATTGCCAGCTATATCCTTATTGTTGTCAGCATTAAACTTTAACCGATTATCAAACCGTACGCTCTCATCTCTGCCCCGGACCGTAATACTATGTTGCTTATATTCTCCATCACTCCAGCAGATCAACATTACATAGCAATTCATGATAAAAAAGAAAGTAATCACGTGAATTCCATAGTAGGACGCAAACAGATACAGCAATTCCAGAATCGTCATGTTCCCGGAAAGAGCGAGACTGAGTACACACATCAACAGACAGCTTTCTGTTCGGAACCCTGCTTTCTTCATGAAGCACCATATTGCCAGCAGAATTCCGGTCGTCATCACACAGCAGGCCAGTCCAAGTCCGAGATTCATGTCACCGGTCCAGCCATAAAATAATGCAGCCAGCTGTGGAGTTGCTATGATTCGCGTTTCCGTAGAAGAAATCCATGTAGACGGAACCATTTCTCCGCTGTTCCATATCAGCCTTGCAAGTACTGCTTCGGCGCCAATATCCGAGTTCATCTTATAATTAAAATGCTGCACATTGACACAACCTATCAATGCCAGATACACCATCGCAATGATTCCTAACACACCACAAACAATAATTCGATTTGTTTCTTTCTGTTGCTCTGTATTCATGAGTATCCTCTTTATTATTTCATGCAAAAATGATATCGTACCATTATTTATACAACTATTGATGCAATCATTTATAAAATGGCCTATTCACTGATAAAATCATACTCCCCGGATCCCAGTTCCATGCTCTCCATCCCCGGTAATTCCACTGTTGCAGTTGTATTTGCCGGAATCCGGATGTGATACGAATAGCCGTCTTCCTCGTGTTCCCATGACACCTCTATCCTGCCATACATACTCTCGTAAGCACCTTTTGCATATGACCAGCGGTCCGTCACTTCAGGTCGGATAGAGAAATGCTTAAATCCCGGGTTCTCCTTATCACTCCGGATTCCCAACACATTTGTATACAGCCACTGCGCCGGTGCTCCATATGCGTAATGATTCAAAGAGCCATCCAGGACCAATTCCCCATTCATCTCCTGATAAGCAGACAAATACTCCGGAGTAGTCGTTGCTCCCTGTATAACCGGATAAAGCAGGGAACGCTCCCCGGTGTTGCACAGCATTTCGTAAGCTGCATCAGAATATCCCGCTTCACTCAAAGCCGGAAGAACATAGCCAAGCCCCGCATAACCCGCATGAAATTCATACTGATTAAAGGTCACATTATTGAGCAGGCACTCTGCTGCCATCTGCCGCATTGTCTCCGGGAACAAATCAAACGCAAGTCCCAAAGCATACGCTGTTTGAGAGTAACATTCTATCACTCCATCTTCGGAAACATACTCCCTAAGCCATGCATCACGGAATTGTTCAAATACCTGTTGATAGTGGATAGCCTCATCTGTTTTGCCCAGGACTGTGGATATCTTTGAGACCAGATCGGCCGAATGAGTGCTCCATGCAGTATCTGTCAGTCCCTTCGGTGTACTTTCTACCGAGAAATGATCTCCGTAACCATTTTCCTCTGTTCGCAATCCATTCTCCGAGTGTGCTTCCAGATAGTCAATCCATTTACATAATGCATCATAATATTCCTGTAGAACTGCCACGTCCCCATATTGTGTATACAGATTCCATGCGATCACCACTGCCGCATCTCCCCAGCAGTTATTGCCTCCGGCACCTCCGCGTCCGTCCCACCCTGTTCCGAAATTCCGGGGCGCCATATCAGGGAAGGCTCCATCATCGCTCTGCAGACTGCATAATTCCTTAAGATATTTCCGATAAAAAAGATCACTGTTGCTGTTATAGCATGCCATCCCCGAAAAGATCTGAGCATCACCTGCCCAGCCATGACACTCATCACGCTGTGCACAATCCGTCGGGTTATCCAGGAAATTGCTTTTCTGACTCCATACCGTATTACTCCAATACTGATTGACTGCCTCATCGGAACATTCAAATTCTCCGCTCAAATCCAGATCAGAAGATAGCACCATACCGGTTACCTGATCTAACGATGGAGCCTCCTCCAGTCCAGTAATCTGCAAATACCGGAAGCCATGATAAACCGATACCGGCTGGTACGTCTGCTCTCCGTCTATCGCCAGATAATAGTCTGTTGCATCTGCTGTTAACAGGTTTTCCGTCCATATCGTCCCAACCACATCATCTTTATTCCGCAGCGTATCACTGTTTAATGCTTCTCCATAGCGAAGCGTAACCAGATCTCCTGCCTTTGCATTCATCGTAATCCTGCACACTCCGGCAAAGTTTTGTCCAAAATCATATACATAAGTACCGCTTACCGGTTCTGACACAGATATCGGTCTTAGTTCCTGAATGCAGGTGATTGGTTCATTATACTTTCCAACATAGGGAAGATCATAATATCTGGAATCCACCTGATCTACCGCTGCCTGAAACCATGCAGTCTCCTTATCATCTTCTTCCGGCTGTACCTCAGCCGTTTTTCTACCTACAGTATCAATCAGATCTTCTCTTTCAGCAGTATCCGTCCAACTTCCATTCGTCTGGCACAACTCACGAGACGCATCATAGAATTCTCCCTGATACACATCATTTTCCCGAATTGGTCCATCCAGTGTTACCATGAATTCCTCATCTGTGCCAATCACCTGCTTCGTTCCATCGGAATAGGTAATCACCAAGGCACCGCGAAGTGCATTGGTATCCCCCCAGGGACTATAAATCTCAGGGTATCCAACCCCCCTGTCATACCATCCGTGAAACAATGTCATCTCCCAGATATGCAGAGCATCCGAAGCTTCTGTACTCATCAGTTTATCTGTCACATCATATGTCACATAGGATAAGTACTGATTGTAGGCAAGCTTCCCAGGATCCAGAAAATCTTCACTTACTGCCTGTCCATCCATAAAAACCTCGAAATTTCCCAATGCTGTCAGATACAGCCTCGCATGATTGATCTCCTTATTCTCCAGCTTAAATTTCCTGCTGAAAACCGGTGCCGGATCTTCCATTGCCCCCGACAGCATAAGCCCGGAACCTACTTTGCACCGGCCATCTTCTATGACAATATGATAAGGTGCAAAAATACTATCTTCCTGCTCAAACTTTTCCTCATAGCAGACATTTCCCTCTTCATCCGTAACTACAATATCATCCAGCCATACATACTGTGTTCCGCGGCTCTTATAATAACCAATTGCTCCAAGCGAAGCACTGTGAATGGTAAATATCCCAACTTCGCAGCCATTTACCGCTACTTTCATCTGATGATCCAGAACCTGCAGATCTACCTGATATATTCCATCCTCTGCTGTTTCTAGCGAGGCAGACGGAAATTCTACATTCGAATTGAGTTCTGACATATCTTTGACAGTGAATAGCGTATCTTCTCCCTGATTCTGCAGTTCACACAGAGTCATCGAACCATATCGCCCACTCTCTGCTCCAAATACGAAACAGGCTGAAGTATCCCTGATCTCCATCGTATATTGAATAAAATATGTAGTTTTCTCCTGTACTGTCGATATATTCCTGTCAGAATCTCCTACTGATATCCAATGTGCCTCCTCCGGGAATTCTCCCATCAGTCCGGTTTCAAAGTAACCAGTTTCTGCCGACACACACCTGCTTCCCTCTTCATCCCAGACATCCACCGACCATTCGTATCCGGTCTGCGGTTTCAGCTGCTCACCTTCATAAGGGACTGCCACAGACAGACTACCCTCCACTTTTCCGGAATCCCAGACACAGATTTCCGAAGCTATAGCATCATCCTGCTCTCTATTTCCCTGATCACATTCATACACCGCAATCCGATACGCTGACTGGCTTTTGCCCTGCTCCTCCGAATTCATCTGCCAGCTGAAAAGAATGGATTCATCATCCACCCCGATCGGATTACGAATGTAGTTTGTTTTTAAATTTGTAATTTCTGTCTGCTTTGATGCGCCGCAGGCTGTGCATATCCCCAACACTAGTCCTAAAACACTAACGAAAATGTTTTTCTTATGTAGCAATGTCTTTTCCCCTCACCATCATCTGTGATACTTGTTTATCTTACCTTAATTTCCCTGCATCTGCAGTTCTGCCTCAGAAGACGTCCGAAAAAATACCAGCCACGTAAACCATAACCATGCTCCCAGATAAATAACAGCATAAATTATCGAAACTTCCGCTCCATCAAACAAATATGTCTGATATCGCAAGAGACTGGATATCACTTCTACAGCTGTTATTATCCAGTACCGGCTATTCACAAATATAAGTAATATCAACAAAATATCAACCATATAACTATATCTTTCGTGCATCGCAGGCAGGAATAAAATACAAGTCCATGCTGTCCATGCAGCCATCTGTAAAAAGGCCAATGGCTGCTCCAGTCTTTTTCCCTTATACATCGCATAAGCCAATGCCATTCCCAATACTGAAACCGTTATCAGAATAGCCGGCTTTTTCAACATTTCATAATTGTCACCAACCAAAATCCAAAAGCTGGGGAAATTCAGCCACATCAGTCTATGCGTGTCCGTTTGCTGAAAATAAAGCTGATACGGTTCCAGCCAATTGCCTCTCATCAGTATTCCCGGAATTGACAAACCGTACCATCCAGCAAGAATTAGAATGAAATTTAAAATAGAATACTTTTTCTCAAGAAAATAGTAAAACAAGAAAAAAGGAAGAATAAAAATCATTTGCATTTTAAATGCCAGTGCCACTCCCAATAACAGAAATGAAGGAACATATTTCTTTTCAAACAGGAAACACAATGCCATAATTACAAAAGCAATATAAATAGAATCACACTGTGCCCATGCAGCTGAATTCAAATACGTAACCGGCAATAATAAAACTGCTGCGTATACCCCTGCAAACAGCATCTGCGCCTCACTGTCTCTCAATCTACAGACGAGGAGACCACATGCTCCCGCCAGAAGAAAATCAAAGAAAATCGATAATCCCTTATACAGATATAATGCTTTAAATGGAAGATAGGTCATGCCTGCAATGATCATCTGATAAAGAATATTATAGTTGCCAACCTGCTGTTTCATTGCCTGCCAACCACCATTTGCCTTGATTTCTTCAAACCATGGCTGCAAATCTTGATGAAAGTCTCCTGACTCAAACCTGCGCAGATAAAAGCATATCCATAAGCGAATTGCAGTGACTGCAATAACGCAAAGCAATCCCAAATTCTTCTTTATCCAGTCATATATATATTGTTCTATCTTTGTCATCTGTCTTGTCTCCCTCATTTCTATGCTACCATTATAACCTTAACATCACATCCCCGCAAACACTTAATATAAAACAAGGTGAATCACCGGCAATTTCATACGAATCTGCCATGATTCACCCTTGCAATAAAAATAAAGTGAACTAATGTGTCCCTGACTGAGTACACATTAATTCACCCTTATCCACACATCCTACACACCAATTAATTATTTTTGGTCTCTTCATTTGCCAGTATGATTCTGGCTAAAGCATCTGCATAATTCTGTCGTGCTTCTGCAGTCAGATGAATCCCATCCTCCAGATATTTATCGGCTCCATAGGCATCTATTCCAAGATCATAATAGCTGTTAAAGAATAAAGTCTGCTGCTCCCCTGCAATATATTCACAGGTTCCCATATAATCACGTAATGTACCGGCTCCCTTATCGGTCACATTACTGTCTCCCACAAAACGGTCTCCATTATAAAACAAACAATAATGAGGTGGGCATAAAATAATGGTGCAATCCGGTGCAAATTCTCTTAAGTCTGTAATTGCATTACGAAGAGCTCCGGCATAAGTATATGCACTATAAGGCTCATCATCATAGCTGCGGGGAGCTCCTTCAAAATAATCATTAATACCATATTCTATGATAAAATAATCGGTCTTACTAAAATCTACATTGGGATTATCCAAAATTTCCTTTGTTCTCGTCCCTTCAAAAATTGTAGTAGGAATTTTTTTCTGCATAGCCTTTACCACTCCCTGAAGACCTGTAGAATCCCATTTTTCATTTTCTGCAGACTGTGTTAATTTAATGGTAGCTGTTGTTCCTCCAATTGCCAGGTTATAAACATCTGCATTACATTGAACAGCTGTTAAATACGGAATGCCTGTACCATCACGGTTACTGTCAAAAATACTGTCTCCCAAAAATACCAGCTGCAAATCATTTCCCTGAGGTTCTACCTGATCCTCTTCCGTAATCACCTGCTCATGCTCCGGGAATACAATATCATCCTCATTGATCTGAATCGGTTCTTCCGTTGGAGCAGGTGTTGGCGTGGATGTGGGTGTTGTCTGCTCTGATTTCATATTTTGAATAACTTCCTGAAGATTAACTATTTCGTCACCTTGTGCCGAGTCCGTTCCTGCCTGATTAACCTCCTCTGTTGTTTTCGTACATGAACAGCACAGTACTGCCACTATAATTACTAATACTATTTTCTTTATTTTTCTCATAAACGCCTCACCAACCTTTATCTGTTACTAATTGATTTTAGAATAGCATATTTTTCATAATAGTAAAGTTACTTAAGAAATAATTAAGACTTTCTTATATAAAATATGCGATTTTCCAAAAAGATATTCCATCCAATCTCAAAGACATGTAAAATCAATCAAGTCTTGAAAAACCACGGATAACCAACTATACTTTTATTGAACAAAAGCTTATGGAGATGAAAATGAATTCTTTTAAATCAATGTCCCTGAAAGAAAAAATGATATATTTGCTTACCTTAGTATATTTGTTACCGTTTTTTATCTTAATTGCAGCAAATATGCTTTTTTCAATGTTTCAGACTACTTATATGGATCTTTATCTGGATACGGAAAAGCCGCTATATAAATCCGATCATCCTATATTACTGATTGCACTTGTCTTATTCCTTATTGTCGGATTAACATACTGTTTTAAAAAGAAAGAGATTACAACTGAAATCTGCTCTGCATTCGAAAAATTTTCCCTGATCTGGGCTGCCCTTATCAGTCTGTTTATTATTTTTCTGTTCCGTGTAAGAGTAGCGTGCGACAGTGCATATCTGAGTGATATTGCCATCGACTTTCTGAACGGAGACTATTCCTCCCTTACCGGGAACGGCTATCTGGTTCATTACCCTCATCAGCTCGGTATGATTGCCTTATTGGAGGTCATCTATGCTGTTTTTGGTATTGAAAACTACACCGTTTTGCAATTTCTGAATGTAATTGCTATTGTTTCAACCATATATTACCTGCATCGCATTTCCGATGAAATGTTTCACAAACCTCAGATTCAGATCCTGCTTTCTTTACTGTGTATCGGTCTGCTTCCCTTATATTTATATACAACATTTATATATGGTGACATCCCTTCCCTGGGACTTATTGTCCCGGCTGTCTATTATATTGTCCGTTATTTAAATACGCAGAAAAAAATCTATTCCATTCCTGCAATTGTTTTAATGACCCTTTCGATGGAATTAAAATCCAATTCCTCCATTATTCTTGTGGCTGCCATTATTATTCTGATCCTGCATATGATCTGCCATAAGGATAAGTTTGTTGTCCTGTTCCTGTTACTCCTGATCGGCACTCCCTATATCACAAACACTGCAGTGAATACCTGCTATGCTCATGCCGCCAAGCTTGACCATATTCCTTCCGGCATCCCCAAAGCTGCCTGGATTGCCATGGGATTACAGTCCAATGACTATATTGAGAACGGATGGTATAACTCATACAACTGGGATATTTATACCGAAAATAACTTTGATACCTCTGCCACTACAGATGCCTGTATTGATTCCATTAAACAATCAGTCCGGGAATTTGCAAGCCATCCTAAGACCTGCCTGAAATTCTTCTACAAGAAATTTATTTCACAATGGAATGATCCCGGATATCAGGCACAGATCACTATCGAATGGTATAGCCGCCACAGAGATGACCAATCTGATCTGGCATTATATTTCATCTATGGAAATGGACGTTTGATCCTGGAAGCCATAATGAATTTTTATCATTTCACCATCCTCCTCGGCAGCAGTATATTTGCTTTCTGCAGCTTAAGAAAACATGAATTAACCAATACGCTCCTTTCCCTATGTGTATTCGGCGGTTATTTCTTCCACCTTTTCTGGGAAGCCGGCGGACGTTATGGATTATGCTATTTCGTTTTATGTCTCCCTATGGCCGCATGGGGATTCTGGAAACTAACCTCAAGGCAATAACGTAACCGATTCCAATCCATAAAATCTGCAGATGCCTCTGTTTTTCCAGTCCTCAGGATTTTGTTCGATGTCTGCAAAATACAGTAATGCCGGCTGGGTTGGAAGCGGATCCACCTCTATGTTCTTCTCTCCACTTTCATATAACTTCATTCTTTCACCGAGTGCATTTCCATATGCCTGTGCGCTTCCATTCGCCAGATCGGTTGTCGCAGACGACATCACAAAATAATCCGGGTCCGGAATCACCGTCAGTACCGAAGCTGCTGCAAAAAATAAAATACATCCTGTCACCCACCATGCCTGTGCAGGTGAAAAGTCTTTTCCTTCTTCTTTTCCCTTAGAATATAACCGTTGACGCACATATCCAACCACATATCCCTCACATAATGTAAGTATTAAAATGTACATTGTGTAGGTTAAGGCCTGCAATCTTGCTGCTTCCATGTTTCCCACGGCAAACAGCGGAGGAGTCATCATAGCTGAAACGAGACAATATCCAAATCCAACTACAATCAATGGACAGGGAAAACGAAACGTTGTATTCCCCAATGCCTTCCAGAATAATGGAATCAGAATAATAAGTAAGATGGCAACAGGCCATCCGGACCATTGATCCATACAATAATCCAGACAATAATAAAAGGAAATGAGAACTGCTTTCACAGGATTCATTCCATTCGTTCCCTCTGCCCTGATCCAGTTTCCCGGAGATGCTACATTTAGTACAAAACCAAATAAAGAAAATGCAATGGGAACCAGTAAAGGCTTATACTCCTTCCATTTCTTTAAGGCCACTCCAAATCCAATAACAACCAGCATAATTACCGTTACATTTAACGCGGTCATCTGATTTCCCCCACCTACCAGAAAGCCAAGAATACTTGCGAGCACCAGGTCAGCAATTCTCCTCTTTCCACGATCGTAAACCGCTGCAATCAGTACGCCAAAAAAGAACAGACTCAGACTATGGATTAACATATAATTAGCTGCTCCGGCATACCAGTAAAATGCTTCTACTCTTCCTACCATACATTGTACCGTAACAAAAAGCATACACATAATAATACTATGAGAAATATATTTATCTGCTTTAAATACCTTCACAAAGATATTTCTGAGCAAATACCAGGTAGATAAGCTGAGTATGGAAACCATAATCCATACCGTCAATACATAAAACCGTTCTCCAAACACACTGGGCGGTACAGACATCAGAAAGTTGGAGGTAAAATATCCCATCCAGTTCACCCAGTCCTCCGCTGCTCTTGCAATTCCGGCACCGAGCACTGCGAACAGGTTATGACTGTTTACCCATACCTGTCTGCAGTTACTGCCAATAGAATAATCATCCGCACTCGGATAATTGTACCATCCAATCCACAAAACCGGAATTAAACTTCCTAAATATACAATGGTCAGAAAAAAGGCGATTCTTTTGGGTGTTATCCAATTTGTTATCTTTTCTTTCATCATGATTTCTCTATGCTTTCCTTTTTATCATCAAAAACTATCTGGCTTTTCCCTTATACCGGTTACATGCATCAATGACCATTGTAACCTCTTCATCCGTCATTTCCGGAAACAGCGGTAAGGTTACGCAATGCCCGGCAAGATGCTCTGCATTGGGGCAGTCTCCCTCCTTATATCCCAAATGTGCATATGCTTTTTGCAAATGACAGGGAACCGGATAATGCTTATTACACTCCATCCCCTTCCCATTCATATATGCAATCAGGTCATCCGGATCCTCCACCGTAACAACAAACAGATGAAATACCGGATCTGTATTTTCCGGATGGGACTGCATGGTAAATAACGGATTCGTAATTTCCCGTATATACCTTCTGCCAATTACTCTTCTTCTCTGTGTCCATTCCGGCAGGTATTTCAATCCAACACTGAGTACCGCCCCCTGCATTCCTTCCAGACGGTAATTATATCCGATCATGTCATGATAATAACGTACATGGCATCCCTGATTTTTCATGGTGGTCATATAATCATAGTACTCTTCTTTTTTACAGGTAACACTCCCCCCTTCTCCAAATGCATAAAGGTTCTTACCCGGATAAAAGCTGAAGCACCCCATCTCGCCTAATGTGCCCACTTTCCTAGCTTCATATAATGCGCCATGTGCCTGCGCACAATCCTCTACCACATACAGCCCGTATTTGTCTGCAATTTTCTTAACTTTATTAAATTCAAACGGCTGTCCATAAAGATGGACTCCGATAATCGCCTTTGTTTTATCGGTAATTCTCTCTTCTATTTTATCGGGATCGATTTCCCAGGTATCCGGAGTACAATCTACAAATACCGGGGTCGCTCCCGTATAAGTAACTCCCCATGCTGTCGCAATGTATGTATTCGCAGGTACAATCACTTCGTCTCCGGAACCAATTCCCAATGCTGCGATGGCACAATGCAGTGCGCTCGTTCCATTATTCACTCCAACCGCATAGGGCACTCCACAAAAAGCAGCAAATTCTTTATCAAATTTATCTGCATATTTCCCACCCGAAAAAGCCGTCTCCTCACACACTTTTTTAATCGCTTCCAAATATTCTTCCCTGTGCTTCCGGTAATCCCTGGTTAAATCAATTCTTTTCAGCACGTGCCTGATCCTCCTGTCTGAACGCCTTCTTCAATTTATAAATTCGTATAATATAGTTCTTAATGGTTTTCCAGACCTTAACGGTTGTATTATAGTCCTCCTGCCACTCCACCGGCATATCATAAATATTCATATGATTCCGCTCTGCACGGAGTAAAAACTCAATCGTATAGAACCATCCGTTATCATCACTGCACTCTTTCACCAGCTGCTCAGCCGCGTCCTTTCGAAGGAAGGTAAATCCACACACAGCATCCGTTGCCTTCATATGAAAGAACACTTTCAACAGAAAAACAAGCCCCATGGACGTAATCTTTCGATACCACTTGCGTCCTCTGGTATCCGATTCTTTGCTGAATCTGCTGCCATTAACATATTGGAGCTCCGGATTTTCCTGAAATAACGCTATCGTTTTACTCAGATATTTCAGATCTGTTGATAAGTCAATATCCATATACCCGACTATATCACTGTTGTTTAACTCAATTCCTTTTCGAAATGCAATGCCAACACCACGCTCATTTATTCTTACGTAGGTAACCTCAGGATATTTTTCTTCCAGTTCCCGTCCGATCTCAGGAGTCTCATCATCCGACCCATTATCAAGAATCATCAGCTGAAAGGGAATGGTTACATTCTCCTTTAAATATGCCATAGATTTCTCGATACCGTTCCGAAGCCTCAGACGTTCATTCAAAACCGGAAACAAAAGATTAATACTTAACTCATTCTGATTCATTCTTCCCACCTTATTAAAATGTTACTTCCCCATCATGGGATATCAATGACACACTATCAATGGCATCCAATGAAGCAATATCCTGAACCATATCATGTCCATCCTTCACGCGTAACTCAATAACCATATTACACTTCATCATGGAAATATTTCTGGATTTTATCTTATAATATCTTGCGTATTTCTTTACCCGCTCAATCACCTCTGACTCTTCTTTTATATCCTTCAGATTCATAACGAGGATCATCGGAGCCCTTCCAACCGGCAGCATATTCAAAATCACTACCAAAATTGTTAAAAGTGCAGATAAGATAAATGCGACCTCCATAACTCTCGCCCCACAGCAAATGCCCACTGCTATCGACCAGAATAAGAAACAAAGATCCATTGGCTCCTTAACGGCTGTTCGAAATCGTACAATAGACAACGCACCAACCATACCCAATGAAATAACAATACTGGATTGAACTGCCAAAATAATAGCAGCTGTAACTACCGCTATGACCGCAAGTGCAATGTTAAAGCTTTTGGAATAAAAAATTTTCTTAGTAACCAGACGATATACAACAAAAATATAGCAGGCCAGAATACAGGCAATTCCCAACACCATTATTGTATTCTCTAATGTAATACTTTCGCTTGTATAATTTGATAAAAAATCGATCAAAAATGTTTGCATTTGTATAATCCTCCATAAAATCAGCGTGCAAATTTCCTACATAGATAATATTTTGAAAACGTACTTACCTGTAGTCCATTTAATTGAAGCAATGAATAAATCTCATCCGGTATAAAATCGTCAAACTTCACTTCCATCAACGCACTTCCAACAGGTAATATGCCTCTTCCTCCAACCTTTAAATCCAAAAAACTATTTGTATCATTAATACTTTTTATATTTTTATCAAAGGTTATCCTGACATTGGCATCGCCCGGTCGATAAACATATGGAATTCTATCATAATCAACAATGATCTTCGGCATCATTAATCTTGTTTCCATCAGATACGCTAATTTCCATAAAACCTGTTGATCTTCCTTAATATCTGAAGGCACTCTTCCTGCCATCAACATTTCACATTGCTGTAAGGAGATTCCACAGTTTCTTTTTAGTGTCATGCCATGACACTTCTGCTTAAGTTCCAGCTTAATACGTTCCTTAGCACCATTATAAATACGGATACGGTACTTTTCTCTATTGTCGATACCGTTCTCATTAGCCATAAAGCAGCTGTTTTCATAATCATCGAAATAAAGACTTCGTATATTATAATATCCCTGTTCTCCAACATACGAATCAAGTTCGGCTATGGTATTTATCTTAGCATCCTCCATAAGTATCTGTGCCTGAGACAGTATATACTTATATTCATGTCTATACCGAGCTGTTTCCAATTATTTATCTACCTCCCTGATCCAAATTCCCTCAATAACGCAATCCTTCTCAACAACATACCCATTCTCTACCTGCTCTCCTGTTTCCATATCAAAATATCCCCTGAAAGAATAATCCGGATGTTCATAGTCAGGCAGGTGTTCCAATGCTGTTCCTCTTTCTACCCAGTAATATAAAGTCTGGTTATATCCCTGATCCAGAAAAGGTGCCGGATTTCTTACCTCTACCACACAGAAATCCCGTTGTTCGATCCATAATTTGTCCAAAAAGGCAAGCTTTTCCGACATGAAATTTCTCACCACTGCGACATGTTCATCCAATGTATCAAAGCAATGATAATCCTCTCCCTGTCGATCCTTTTTATCCTTTATATCCTGTAGTTCCTCCGGAACAGTAAACCACCAGTCCTTTCTTTCTGTATGCCAGCGTAATGTATCCAGAAGAGTAGAACGCCTTATGACTCTTATATCTTCTTCAATACCACTGTCCAATTCCTTCTTATAATTTTCACGAAATACGCTGCAATATTTCTGAATTACTATTTCTCTGAATTCCGGATGCTTCCACATTGCTGCCAGCCAACGGTTCTGATTGTTATTATCCTCCGGCCGTGACATCCAGATTATAGAAGTTAATGCTTCCGGAACTCCATACATCGGGGTGTTGACATTCCCCATAATGCCATCGAAATCCCAGGCCGGTCCTGAATACCATAAAGAGTCTTCCTCCCTGGATGCATATGCAAACTGGCTTGTAATACCAATATCATGATCACCTGATAGTTCTTCTATCAGCCATGCTTCTGCAAATGATTCCAAATCAATCAGTTCTTCTAAGGCTTTACCACTTTTTTCACTTATACCGTCTTCTGCAAACAACGCACTTTCTACATCATTCAGTCGTCTTTCAATAATGCCAAGATCTTCCTTCGTCAAAACATCTTCACTGTGTACAATAAAAATTTGTCCTCTGTCTGTAATAATCTGAGTTGTATCTTCCCGGGCCCTAAAATCCAGCTCCATTTCTATGAACCAACTGTTTTCAGGATCAATTTCAATTCTGTTTTCTGCAATTTCTACAGCTTCCGTGAGCAGATAAAGTCCCTGATATTCTCCATTCAAATAAACTTCTACATACTCTCCCTGAGGCTCGTAAGCTTCCACACTTTCATATGCCAAATCTCTGATTACCTTATTTCGGATATAGGAGCCATCCGTTGCATTCGCAATCAGATTCCACTTCAGAGCCGGTTCCATTCCCAATACTTCCCGTGGTTTAAAAAAGGAAAAAGTGAACGGTTTTTTATCAAATGTCGCCGTCAGATTTCCTCTGACCTTAAACTTATTCAATCTTTCGTCCCAAAGCAGATCTCCCTGCTCATCCATCATTATTGCTGTTCCGGCTTCAATATATTTTTTATTGTCAAATTTTTCAAACTTTAATAAATCCTTCCGGTCTTCCACTGTCACAAACAATGCAGGTAAATTTTCAGACGTCAGTACCTGTAATGTAGACTCCAAATGACACACACCTTTTCTGTCATATACTTCCAATGTGTGAATTTCCTCATTTCCATCATCTGTCCATACATCTCTGTTTCTTACGGTTTCGCCATCTAACCGCAATACTCCGATCCAGTCTTCGTACCGGAATGTCATGGATTTATCCTTCTTCGCATACCAGGAAGGCAGAAACAGATAGAATCTGTCTTCACTTTCATCTTTCCATAAAACTAAACGGATTGCTTTATCGTCCATCATACATTCAATCGTAAGACGTCCAATAACAGCCTCCTCATAATCAGTTTCTTTTATAGATATAACACAGGAGAGAATAATGATAATACTGGAAAGAATAATCATAAACCAATATATTTTTTTCAATGCTTAACCACCTTTTCTATATCTGCTACAAGATATCGTTGCTGACGAAATACCAAATTTAATAATACTGACAGATACTTAAGAATAATGGTAAGCAATGCAAACACCCCAAAGAAGCCAAGAGCCAGAAAGCTCATGGTCGAAAGCCAGCCCTCCACCGGCTTATTGGAATTAAAAAAATCACTTATAACATAAATTCCCATGCCTATAGTCAAAAATAAGAACATACCACTTAATACTGCAGACAATTTTTCCATTGCATTCGTAAAATAAATAAAAGAATCCAACGCTAATGCCGTACGCTCCCGTGTTATCGTTTTATTCTTTATCCTTGCCATTCTGTCCTTACTCTCATAGGCAATCGTCGCATTTTTCAGCCCACAATTCATATATACTGCTTTACGATAAGGAATGTACTGTCCCATAGACTTAATTCTGTTAATTGCACGTCTTGACACAATCCGGAATGTTTCAGGACCTATCTTTCCACTTGTCCGGCTGGTACTGTTGTACAACAGGTAAAAAAGTCTGGAGGTCCATCTGACCTTTCCCCTGCTTCTTACTGCTACAATATCATTTCCCTCTAACAGTTTCTCATAAACCCTCATAATTAACTCAGGTTCATAATCCACAAACACATCATCAAATTCGAAAACGAAATCTCCAATAGCAATATCACGTCCGGCATTCATCGCACTTTCCAGCCCCTGAAAGAAGCTCATATGAATGATATTCACCATTGCCTTTATCTGATTATTCTCAATATACTCCCGTAATTTGGAAATTGTACCATCCGTACAGCCGTCATCCACACAGACCATCTCAAATTCCTGAAAATGGCTGTTATATACCGGTAAAACTTTATCCAGGAAATAATCAATATAGCCTTCGACATTATGAAGATATACTACCACAGATATAAATTTCTTCTCTTTCTGCATCTTATTATTTATTCTCCCACATTTACATTAAATATTCATCCAGATCATAGACTGTATTTATCTTTCCGGAAAGTACGCTGATAAAAACAGGCTCTTCACTGAGCACCCTGATTGCTGTCGGTCTGGAGTCATCTACCTCTGAAGATTTCAGAATGGGTTTCATAGAATACAGGGATTCTCTATAGGTATAGACATATTCATCTTTCAAATATTTATCTGCCAGATGTGACATATACGGCCACGCTGAATCCGGTTTATGAGGACAGAGATTACAATTTCCCAAATGCTCCTCCGAACAGCTAAAGTCCGGATCCTCAATTCCTCTCTGGCATTTAAAGGAGGGGAATCTATCGTATGAAGTCACATGGGGGGTAAAGGTTACCGATGTCAATGAATGAAGCCCTGTCTTTCCAAAAGGCATGATAGAAAAGAATGGTCCATCCATTACGGTAATTCCTGTGCTCTTAAGTACCTGAGACGGCTCACAGAGAATAATTTCACAAAGCTCATATTTAATATCAAAGAATGTATGATCCATCCCTTCTAATTTATTGATGATCTGATTTACAGATGCATAGGTTGCATTCAACACAAATGGAGCTTCCATCCTGCTGTTTCCGTGCAGCCATATTTCAAACGAATTATGCTTTTTAACGATCTTTTCTATTCTTGCTCCATAGACAATGGTAACATTGGGAAGATCTTCCAGTTCCTGCTCATAATATTTTTGCAGGATTTTGGCATCATACGTATATTCCTGAGTCATAAAAGCCCCATCACACATTCCAGGCTTAAAATAGCCGGAAGGTGACACTTCATCACACCGAATTCCTGCTGCCTTACAGAAATCCACAAATTGTCGGGCATTTGTCCAGGAAAACTTGTCCGATGTAGCGTATACCTGATCAAACTGATCATAAATGCAAAATCCAAAATCCTCTACAAAACGTCTGAAATAGCCTGCCGATTTTACTGCTGTTGTCAGGCTTCTCGGATAATGATATCCCATGTGGACTCTCGCCTGATTGATATAAGTCGCCCGTTCAAATGGTGCCTGATCGTATTCCAGAACTAAAACCTTTTCTCCCCGCTTTCCACAAAACCTGGCCGCATACAATCCATACAGGCCTGCACCAATGATAATTCTGTCATACTTTTCTCCCATAAGCTTCTCTCCGGTTTTATTCCTCTATTCTTCTAAAAAAAGCAAACTGTGCTCCATTGTATTCAAATTCCTCATGCACATAAAAGTGGTCTGTAAGTCCCGGATATTCACATTGCATATAATATAGACTCGCAGTTGAACAGAAAAACCATTCTTCATCCTCCAGATCCTTTCGCACCATCTCCATGGTATCAAGAGGGGTGTTTCGGTAAGACCATTCCGTCGTATGTAAATGGGTATCCCTGTCTATCAGTGCCATCAGCTCCGGAACACCTTCTCCAAAAGATTTTGCATCTGGTGGAATCTGTATCCAAATGTGCTCTGCGAACTCGGCAAGTTCATCCCGCTTCCATATGGTCTCAGCCGATTTTTTCCATGCAGAGGGCATGGAATACAGGCTGTCAAAGGCCATAATGAACAAAATAAATGTAGTAATAATTCGTAATGAGAGAAACAGGAAACGCTGTGGTCTGGCAAATAATGCTTCTTTACTGCCTTTCCACTCTAAATATACCTGCTGGCTCTTCTGAAGAATAATTGCCTGTATGATCAGCATCAGAAACATAACAATAAACATGCAGCCTTCCACGGGCCGATTAATATAATACAGCATTAATCCAAGACACATTACACCCAAAAGAAAATAATATGGCTTTTCTCCCTTTTCCTCTCCCTTTTCAGGTAACAACAGGTAAAGCAGCGACATAACTGTAATTCCAAGAAACAGGACAGCAGATCCAGTCCATGCATGTGTCACATCCGGAAGCGGGAGCTCTATACTATCAATATAACCCCTGTCCGAAATAAGCGGGAACATAAACTCCTCAAAGTTCAAAATACTGCCACCCGCCAAAAGATTATACCCATTAATCACACCATAAGCCAGAACAAACGGTAATAATACATAAATGACAAGTTCCCTGAATAACAGCCCCACCTTATGAATTGAAAACCTCTCTCCATCCATGGCATACCATGCCCAGCTATACGCTGTATAAGCCAGCATAGTAACCATTCCCACCTCTGTTGACCAGACAAATGACAATGTCAGCAGAATAACAGAAAGCACAGGATACCGCTTTTGTTTTCTGTGTTCAAGTAAGGCAAGTGCTGCTATTGCAACCGGGAATATCATTCTATGAGGGTGCACCTGCATATATACCCCTCCCTGCATCAGCATAAAATACTCCTCGCCAATCGCAAACAATGCCAAATAATAAATCACATTGCTTTTAGCAAAATAATTTAATATATACGCAAATAACAGGATCGATACTGCTGCAATCGCGGCAGTCACGATCCAGATTCCTGTCAGATAATCCACATGAAAGAATCTATGCAGCACTTTCAGAACCGGCATATAAAGAATTGCATAATGTCCATATAAAGATTCCATATGATGGCTATATGGTATAAGCCAGCATGCATTTATGATACTGTTGGTATATGCATGGCTGTGATATGTTCCTCCCTGGACGTCCTGAAAAATATTCGGTGCATAAAATTGAACTGATGTACCAATCGTAAACAAACCCGTAATTACAACCCGTACAATCTTATTTATTCCATAAGGTTTTTCTGCTGAAGATCTCTTTAAAAGAAAAAGACATACTGCTGTTCCGGCAAGCATCAGCGTTATCCAGATGGGAAAGGGAAATGTTCTTCGTATCAGTTCAGCTGCATCCAGAGCTTCTGCCGTATTTGTTTCATTAATATAAAACAATATCAGCCATACCGTAAGTGCCACAACCGGTAATACACACCATATTCTCTCTGCTTTGTCAGAATACCTTTCCTTTCGTCTTCCTGATATAATGCAAAATAATACCGCAGCAAGCACAAAGACAATACATGCTGCAACAAAAAATCCCATATTCCTTAATGGGATAAAATATCGTAATAGTGCAAAGCAAAAAAAACTAAGACTACCTATAAAAATACTTTTTCCACGTAATGACATCTCTTATTTACTCTTTTCCGGTTAATGTAATATACACAGCTTTGCCTTTTTATAAAGCAATTCATTATATCATTTTGCTTGAGCAGCGTCAAATCAGCATCTCGTGGCTCTCCTTCCATCATTTCTCATTCTTCAGGCCAATCCGGTATATTCCATATTCTTCCCCACGAACTGTAACGCCTTCCGTCTCATAAATGCATTCCTGTCCATCCAGCTTCTCCGGATCCGCAATACAAGAGTCCGTGCTCTGTATAAGATAAATATAATCTTTCTCCGGGAAGCTTTCCCTGCACCATGCAATTACCTGATCCAATGATATTATCTGACTCTGTTCTTCACTCCAGTCAGCATAAGTAGTAATCTTCCCACTTCCTGCATAATAAAACCGGTAATCTTTCAAATAAGCCAGGATAGTGGATTCCATGGGTACATCCGTCGAAAGAATAATTTCATCCGGTGAAATCTCCTCCCTGATAAATTCTGCTGCATTCTGTCCATCCGAATAGCTTCCGTGAAGTGCCTGCTGCAGATTTGACGGCTCTGCATCCGAATTCCAGTGCAACAACATGACCACTGCAAGGATTCCAAGCAGAACCTGCAGGATCCCTGCCGCTCCCCGGTAAATCCGGTCCTTTTCCCTTTTCTTTTCCTCTGCGGTCTTTTGCATTGCCCATAACATCCACAGGAACGTGAAGACAAGGGAAAGATAATGCCAGATATGAAGCTGATAGACCATTACACTGAACACACACTGGAAGAGATAGCTAAACAGCATGACCGTGGCGGCTCCTATGTTACGAAGCCGGTATGAAACAACCGCTGCTGCCAGAATAACAGCCACGAAAAAAATCGTACACATGGTCTGGCTAAAGCCGGTCACACGGATGAGAATAATATATGCATAATTCCGGATTTCACGAAGCAGTTCCCGGCCGCCGAAACTTTGAAACTCAAACATGGGACTGTCCGAAACCTGATAAAACTGTACCATCCAGAACAAAAGACTTACAAACGGGATCCATATTCCCTTAAGACAATTCCCTAAGCGTTCCATAGATCCGGTATGAATTCTGTTATAGACATTTTCAACAAGCCAGACGAATGCAATCATACCTGCCGGAGCTATGGCAATCGTATCAGCCTGAACTAACAAACCAAGCAATATTCCATAACGAACCGGATGTGCATTTCTCTCTGAATAGTTCCATGCCAGCAAGATCAAAATCAAGGCTATCAGACAGTAGTTCCGAGCAATCGTCGGATAGAAATAGGTAAATACCGGTGAAAATACAACCAAGGCCTTTATTCCAATCCATTGTGGGCCCTTCCACAAATAGATCCCTGCCGCCACTGTCATAACTATAGTACTGATCATCCCTATCGTCCGGAACGGCAATCCAAATTTAGCAAACGGCATAACAAGAAAATACCACAGGCAAGGATGCCCCTGGTATTTAATCTCTTTTAATAACTGCAGCGGACTTAAGTCCCGGGCCATCAGCCAGACATTGGCTTCATCCCGCCAGGGTGCATGATACCATAATAATATTCCGTTAAACAGTACGTATACGCTAAAAACAAGTATGACCAGATAAGGTTTTAGCTTCTCGCACACTTCTTTCATCTGCCGGTTTTCCTTTCGCCTCAATCTGTTCATTATCATACCGTAAATCACGAAAAAGAGCAATCATTTGACGGAATATATATTTTTCACTCATTCCTCTCTTGAAGAAAATACTTTATTTTGATATCATAAATTGAATATTATAAGGAGTCTTAGCAAATGAAACTAACCAGCCTTTCTGCCAAAACAAATGAAGAAAAAAACGCTATCTTTGGACGCTGTCCGCCATTGTCATCGTTATTATTGATTTTCTGGTATTCTTTCGTGCAGAAGGAACCGGAGATATCCGGGAACATTTTATTTATTGGATTGATAACGTATACCAATATGGTTTTCGCCAGGGATTCATTGAAAACGCAGATATGTATCCTCCGCTTTCCACCATTTTGATGTATATCGGTTCCCGCATCTTCTTTATCTTTGAAAATGCCCAGGCCATTCGCGGTATGGATCTTCTTATGCTGCTTGTATGTGGCCTTTGGATTATCTATAAATATAACAAACCCGAATATGGTTTCTGGATGATCATTTCATGCTTATTAAGTGTTCATCTCGGCTTTATAGATGCACTGGTATTTCCCTTCTTAATTATTGCTTTCTATTTTTTACAAAAAGAACGTTATTGTCTGTTTGCCGTATTTTTCACTCTTTGCTGTTGTGTAAAAATGCAGCCATTAATTATTGCCCCAATCCTTGTATGCTATTTTATTACTCTATCGATCAAGAAACCGTATTTCATTGCTCCAATCAAACGGATTCTGCAGATGGGAATATGCGCTATTCTTACCTTAACTCCATTTTTCCTCATTTATGGAATAGAACCGATTATGAAATGTATCCGTTCCGGACTTATTGCTCCCGGTTTTAGTCCCAATGGTCTGAACTTTATCTGGATTGTTCAGTATTTTCTGGAAATGTATTTTCCTGATAAAACAATGCCATTAACGAATGGACTTCCGGAAATCTACTGGGGACCGCATGGGGTTATGCACATTTTCAACTATGTTTTCTGGTTTATATTTATTGCTTTGGTTATTTTTACGCTGCTTATAAAGCATAAAACCCCAATTATCATTTTAAAAATATGTATTATTGAATATACCTTTTACTTCCTGTTCAAGCTGGCTGTTCATGAAAATCATCTAATTCTTGCCATGGTATTAACAGCAATTCTGCTATGTTTGGAGGATACCATGATCAACCGATGGATTTTTATGGTTTATGCCTTTATAACCAACATGAATATGTATCTGTTTTATGGCATTACCGGAATAACTTATTTCCACAATTTATCTGTCGCTAATATTCCCAACAGTGTAATTCTGGCAAGTGCCAACACAGTGGTATTACTCGGTGTTAATCTCCTATTATTTATCAGTATATTAAAGGATCAGCGTTGACTATAAGGACTCCGGTAAAGGAATTGTTCAAATGATTCTCCTCTATATCATAGGACGCTATATTCGCACATACAGGGATGTCTCTCCTGCTAAATGGAAGTGCTTTATTCTCTTACTATTACTGTGGTGCTTAAACACCCTTTCCATTCTGCACCCCATCCAATTTGGCGGAATTACACATTCACTTTGCCGTGACAATAGCATTACAAACATTCTCATCACAATTCTACTCTTTTATATTTTTAAGAGTATTGATGTTTCTTTCCAGTTAATAAACCGGCTTACTGCTAATATTTTTGCTGTTTTTGCTCTGGAAAATGCAAGTACCCATATTTTAGCTCAATTAATGCTAGATTATGAACTACAGGTTTCTGGAACCTTTATAGCCTTTTTCCTCATAATTCTAATGGTGTTCGGAATTTTCCTCTTGAATAGTCTCATTGGTGTTATAAGAGAATTTCTGTTATCCAGAATGGATCAGTTTATTATCAGATTACTAGTATATGGTAAATAATCCTATGTCAGATGAAAGTTACTGGCATCCCCAATATAATGCAAAATTTTATCCATTTTCACTTAAAAACTCATGTACTTGTAACAGAACGGACACCAGGCAGACGACATGGAATATAAACTATCAAAGGCCATGATAAACAGAATAAACGTAGTAATAACCCGAAGTGACAAAAATAGAAATCGCTGAGGTTTGTCAAATAAATGCTCTCTAGTGTCTTTCCACTCCAGATATATATTCTGACTCTTCTGCAAAATGACTGTCCGTAAGATCAACATAAGGAATAAAACAATAAACAGGCTTCCTTCTACCGGACGGTTAATATAATAAATCATTAATCCAAGGCACATTACTCCCAGAAGCAATAAGTACGGCTTTTCTTCCTTTTTCTCCCCATTCTTAGGAAATAACAGACAAAGCAATGAAGCAGATGCAATTCCAAAAAACAGAATGGAAGCTCCAATCCATGCATGGGTAATATCAGGAAGCGGTAATTCGATGCTGTTAACATATCCTCTGTCGGAAATAAGTGGGTACATAAATTCCCTGAAACTCAGAATACTGCCACCTTGTCGGTTGAAAACTTTTCACCATCCATTGCATACCATGACCAGCCATATACTGCATAAGACAGCATCGTGACAATCCCCACTTCTGTTGACCAGACAAAAGACAGGGCAAGAAGAATAACTGCAAGCACATGATATCTTTTCTGTTTCTTATATTCCAGCAATGCCAGTGCTGCCAATGCAATCGGAAAAATCATTCGATGCGGATGTACCTGCATAAATACACCGCCCTGCATCAGCATAAAATATTCTTCGCCAATCGCAAATAATGCCAGGTAATAAACCACATCATGCTTTGCAAAATAGTTAAGGACATACGCAAACAATAAAATAGATACTCCTGCAATTACCGCCGTTACTGCGAAAATTCCGGTCAAATAATCAACATGAAAAAATCTGTGTAATACCCTTAGCACCGGCATATAGAGAAGTGCATAATGTCCATACAATGATTCCATATGTTCGCTATACGGTGTCATCCAGCATTTTTCCGTTTCATTTGATAAGTATTTGATGTAAAATTAACCACAGGGAATCCTCCTCTTTTTTGTTTAGTACAGTTTTGTTGTGGTGACTTAATTTTACATCAAAAAGGAATAGGATTCCTTATATTTTGGGTATTTTTTGAAAGTTGTTTATAGCAGAGCCTGTGAAAGCAGAAAAGTGTGGGTAAAAGTACGGAAACTCAAGAATTTTCGCCTTGTCAAATAGCATCTGCCATGTTATAAATATATGTGCACTAATGAGGTGATTATATGACGTACAAAAATTGGTATTTAAAGATAATTGTATTGATTTCATCCGTCTTATTGCAGCAATGATTGTTATGTTCTCTCATTCATTTCGCTGGTTTGGAGTAGATAAGCCAATTTGGGGATTATATTTTACAGATGGTTCAGTTGGCGTAATTACGTTTAATGTCCTATCTGGATTTCTTATCTTTTCTAGTTGGGAAAGATTTAGCAATAGTGAAACCTGTATCAAAAAACGTATAAAAAAGTATGCTATAAGTAGAATATTCAGAATTTATCCTGCATTAATTGTATCATGCATATTGATTTGTATTCTTGATATTATTGTAAGAAGACAGAATTTAATCATTAATATGAAAACGCCACTAAAAATAATCTTATATTGTGTAGCTGCATTCCAATCGGAGCCTATTAAAGGTGGCTATAGTAATGGTGTTCTCTGGACACTCTTTAATGAAATTATATTGTATTGTTTAATACCAATTTTTTATCCCTTGTTAAGAGCTTTAAAAAAATGGCAGTTTGGAATACTTATATTTGCATGTTGGGGGGTAAATCTAGCAGATCATTTTATTATAAATATACCCAAAACAAAGTACATATTTGAAATTTTAGGTGGGGGCGGAGCTTTTCCTATTATTATGTATGAGTATTTAATTGGAATTTTTATTTTTTGCTTTATGGATGACATTATTCCAATTCTAAGAAATTCCACCTTTTTAATTACAAGCATTATTCTCTGGTCCATTTATTATTACGTATATAGCTATACGGGCATACTTCCACAATTTGGTGAAACACATAATGCGGTATTCGGAATTACATTACCTTGGATAGTAATGGGAATTGCATATAAGTTTAATATCAGATTCAAATATGACATTTCATACGGAATTTACCTGTACCATATGCCCATAATTCAATTGTTAATAGACTTTACGCAAAAAAATAGTTCCTGTCTACCCATTGTATGGATACTTGTAATTCTGCTTTCAAGCATCTCATGTATATTCATAGAACGACCTTTTATAAAACTAAAATCAAGTTTTCAATGAAGAAATAATTACTTTATCATTTGTCATTAATTATTTTTAGTAGCAGACTGTATTGTTTAAAAGTATTATAAAACAAACGGAACTTAAGGTCATAGTAGATGGAGCATTATATTTAGTGCTTCCTTAACACGGTTTCATACCAAATCTTTCAATTCGGTACGAGTTTATCATTTATCGGTATAATGTTGTTAAGAATAGTCTCTGATTCCTTTCGAGATTTAGTTTGTAGTGAACTTAATTCTCCTAGAAAATCAAAACTATGCCTATTTTGTTTGAGGGTTAGGTACTGACCTGGAAGAATTTGCAAAATTTATTATACGCAAACGATTACTTATGAGGAAAACATGTCTGAAGGGAGAAAGATATGATAATTAGATTAATAGTCCCATTTGCTTATTCCTTAATCTTGGGAATAGTTTGGAGTGCGTGTGCAAAAAAGAAATTTTACAATTCTTTGGCACCAGCTTATATGCTACACGTTTTATTAGTATTAATAAGCGGATTGGTATTTAATCGTTTATCTGTAGGCATATATGGTGGAATTATCTTGGCGACTATGGTTGGGGTAATTGTTATTATTAAGAACAGGAACAATATTACTTTAAATAGCATATATGCGAGAGGAAGAGAACTATGGAATGGAGGAGTTTTTGTTTTTCTTGCATTCTATATTTTTTGTTTTCTTATCAATTATAGTAAGGCATTTATGTCTTGGGACGAGTTTTCACATTGGGGTATATTTTTAAAGGAAAGCCTAAGGTTAGATGGATTATATTGTATGTCACCACTTACATTTGCACACAAAGACTATGTCCCTGCAATCACGTTATTTGAAACAATATGGTGCAGATTAAATGGAAGATATGCTGAATCAGATGTGTATCGGGCAATACAGATATTTATGTTTTCATTGTTAATGCCTGTTTTTGAGCACATTAGTGACTATATAGCCCAAAAACTCAAAAATCAAAATGATAAGATTGCAGTTTTTAAGGGTAGATTATTTGAACTTGGATCAGTCCTGATGGTATTGCTAATACCTTTATTGTTTAGTACCAGCAATGCTTTTTATTTTTACCACTCAATTTATTGTGACATAGCGGTAGGAATTGTGTTCTTTTGGTGTGTTTTTGAAGCGTATAGAGAACAAGATGATTTAACATATCATTTATTATCAATTACAATTGGAGTGACAATTCTTATTCTTTCCAAAATGACGGCTATTGCACTTCTTCCTCTTATCTTTACAATGCTTTTTGTAAAGATTGTCTTCTTTTCAAAAGAAAGGATAAATGCAAAGTACTGTTTATTAATGATGTCCGCTACTATGGCTGTACCAGTAGCTATTTGGATTTGGTTTAATAAATTTGTGGACAGGTATGTAGAGAATACTGGCAGTGGACAGAGCTATGACGGAATGAAAATATCTTCATTGAAAGAAGTATTTGCTACCGCACAGGACAGCACTATAAGTTATTTAGATGAAGTAAAAAATATATATGTTGATGCAATTATTCACAGAGATATTTTAATCCATGGATCATATGTGGTAGCAATACTCTTTATTGTCATTGCATTTTTTGTTCTGGCATGTTTTACAAATAATTCCCTAAAAAAAGGAAAATTATTTTTTCGGGCATTTGGACTTTGGGCGCTGGAATTTTTTATGGTATGCTCATGTATTTTTTGTATTGTACCGCATTTAGTGAATATGAAGCAGTGCGCTTGGCAAGTTATGAAAGATATATGAATTCTTTTGTTATAACTATATTGTTCTTCCTACTTGCCACATATTATGATTCAGATATCTGGAAAAAACACATAAAAGGATATTATGTTCTTTTAACATTCCTTATTACGGACTTGGCATTTCTGCATATTAATGCATTTGATCAGGTTTTGCCTGGAAATATTATGCGTGATAAAGAAAAAGTTAGCGTCTATACCAATAATGCCGACGTTATTATTGAAAACACAAATGATGATTCGAGCATATATATCGTAAAAAGGGGAGACAATGGCGACTTCTTATGGCATCAGAGATATTATTGTAATCCCAGAACGATAGGTGGTGGAAGTATTGGACCTATGGTAGACGAAGGAGATATTTGGTCTTCAGATTTAACTATTGAGGAATTTGTAAGCATAGTTGAAAATTATGATTATATCTATTTTTGTGGTTTAGATGAAGTATTTATAAGTAAGTATTCCGAAGCATTTAAAGATCCATCAAAAATTGTTGATGGAAAGATTTACAAAGTGGTGGATGCTGACTCGAAGATTAAGTTAGAGTATACCTGTCGATGATGAAGATATCGATGCAGTTATATTTAATTCAATGATATCGGATGTCAGACGGTGCATTGTGGGTAAGCGCAAAGTATTCCCACGCTAGACTTAATGAATCACATCTTTAGCATGCAAAGCTAGAAATGCGAGCATTTTACTCTGTTATCACTTGCTAGATGTAAGCATTTTACTCTACATTGCACCCGAACAGGCTGTCTGAACGGTTTCATTCCAAGGTACCAGTTTTGCCAGTTCTTCATCGGTCATAACAGTCCCGGGAAGTTGTTCCAGCAGGTAATTCAAGTACTTATAAATGTTCAGGTTATGTGTTTTGGCCATCTCGACCATGGTATACGGTGGAGACTTACCGGGATGCACTGACAGTTTTCAGACGATATGTAACATA